>Ga0207884_1000022_pt1 | contig 234424 bp, 205 predicted proteins | sample MalvirmetaMSP144_FD_184236 | JGI IMG/M metagenome (GOLD analysis project Ga0207884, IMG submission 184236) | Marine viral communities from the Deep Pacific Ocean - MSP-144 (SPAdes) | ecosystem: Environmental > Aquatic > Marine > Oceanic | place: Pacific Ocean | collected 2011-07-08 | reverse complement strand
GTGCGACTCCGGCAGCCACTCCTTGAGCGAAGCGGGAAGCAACAGAAGCTGGTCAGGGGCGTACGGGCGGTAGGTCGTCGGCATGACCTATCGTAGCGTCAGTGCTTTCTGCCGCCCAGGCTCCTAGCCGGCCGGGCCCGAGGGCTGCGGCGGCTGCGGGGCCGGCCCACCGGCGGGCGGGGCTGCTGCATTGGCCGCCTGAATGGTCTTGAGAAACGGCGTGATCAGGTCCATGGGCAGCGGAAAGACGATGGTGGAGTTCTTGTCGCCGGCGATGTCGATCAGGGTCTGCATGTAGCGCAGCTGCAGGGCCTGTGGCTCCTGCGACAGCATGGCGGCGGCCTCGCGCAGCTTCTCGGAGGCCTGCATTTCGCCCTCGGCGTGAATCACCTTGGCGCGCCGCGAGCGTTCGGCTTCGGCCTGGCGTGCCATGGCGCGAATCATCGACTCCTGCAGATCGACGTGCTTGAGTTCGACATTGGTGATTTTCACGCCCCAGGGGTTGGTGGCATCGTCGAGAATTTTCTGGATGTCGGCGCTGAGCTTGTCGCGCTCGGTGAGCATTTCGTCCAGTTCGCGCTGGCCCAGCACCGAGCGCATGGTGGTCTGGGCCACCTGGCTGATGGCCTCGTAGTAGCGCTCCACCTGCAACATGGCGTTGGCGGCGTCCACCACCCGGAAGTACACCACCGCGTTGACGTTGACCGACACGTTGTCGCGCGAGATCACGTCCTGCGGGGGCACGTCCATGACCACGGTGCGCATGTCGACCCGCAGCATTTTTTGCAGACCGGGAATGATGATGACCAGGCCCGGACCCTTGGTGCCGGTGTAGCGCCCCAGTGTCAGGACCACGGCGCGCTCGTACTCGTTGAGCACCTTGAGCGCCGAGAACAGCAGAAAGACGATGGCGATGACGATGGGCAACACGGTGGTGAGCATGGGTTAGCGCTCCGGTGAGGAAATGGGTTCGACGTGCAGGGTCAGGCCCTCGGTGCGGATCACCCGCACCGAGGTGTTGAGGGTCAGCGGCTGTGTCGATTGCAGGCGCCAGCGCTCGCCGTTGACCAGGCCCCAGCCTTGCGCGCCACTGGCCTCGACGACGCGAACGGTCGCCGCCAGCGCCATGGCCGAGCCGGCGCTGACACGCGCCCGCCGTGAGCGCGCGAACAGAACCATGCTGATGCCGATGAGGCCGGCACCGACGATTGCCATGCCGGCGATCAGCCCCAGGTTGACCCCGTAGCCGGGCACTTCGGTGTCCATCAGAAACACCGAGCCCAGCACGAACGCCGCCAGGCCGCCCACGCCCAGCACGCCGAAGCTGGGAGCGAACGCCTCGCCGATCATCAAGGCCAGCCCCAGCGCCATGAGCGCCAGGCCGACGTAGTTGACCGGCAGCATCTGGAAGGCGAACAGGGCCAGCAGCAGGCAGATGGCGCCCACCGTGCCGGGCAGGATGGCGCCGGGGTTGTAGCCCTCCAGCAGCAGGCCGTAGATGCCGGCCATCATCAGCAGATAGGCGACCGTCGGATTGGTCAGGGTCGAGAGCAGTCGGTCGCGCCAGTCGGGTTCGATGGCGTGGATCGGCAACTCGGCCGTGGCCAGGGTCACGCTGCGGTCGCCGACCTCGACGACGCGGCCGTGCAGATCGTTCATCAGCGCGGTGAGGTCGCGCGACACCAGTTCGATCACCTGCTGCGCCTTGGCCTCGGTGGCGCCCAGATTGGCGCCGACCCGTACGGCCTGCTCGGCCCAGTCGGCATTGCGGCCTCGCAGTTCGGCCAGCCCGCGGATGTAGGCCACGGCATCGTTGAGGATCTTGTTGCGCATGGCATCGCCGGTGTTTTCAGCCTCACCCGGCGCTGCGGCGCTTTCATCGTTGTCGTCCGCCGCCGCTTCTTCGATCTTGTCCCTGGCGGCGCCGGCGGGAGTTTTGGGCACCGGAATGCTGCCGCCCACCGGCACCGGTGTGGCCGAGCCCAGATTGGTGCCGGGCGCCATCGCCGCCACGTGCGTGGCCATCATCAGATAGGTGCCGGCACTGGCGGCGCGGGCGCCACTGGGGCCCACCCAGCCCACCACCGGCACCGGCGTGTCGAGAATGTGCTTGATGATGTCGCGCATGGCGCCGTCGAGGCCGCCGGGCGTGTCGATCTGGACGATGACGAGCTGTGCGCCGCCCTCCAGCGCCGCCTGCCGCGCGCGCTCGAAGTACTGGCTGGTGGCCGGCCCGATGGGGCCCTCGATGAGGATCAGCGCGGCGTGTTCGCCGCGCGGCTCATCCGCCCACAGCGTGCCGACCAGACCTGCAAGTCCGGTCAGCAGCAACAGCGCTGACAAGGCCTTTTTCATCGTGGCCGAGTATACGCATGCCGTGTGACACCCTGCGCGGCCCTGCCGCTAAGCCATCTCAGGCCGCCGCGAGCCCGGAATGCCGCAGCAGCGCATCGGGGTTCGGCGCCCGGCCACGGAAGTCCGTGAACAGCGCCATGGCCGGCGCCGAACCGCCGCGCGCCAGAATCGCGTCGCGGAAGCGGTGCGCGGTCTCGGGCGCGAAATTACTTTCTTCGAACGCGGCAAAGGCGTCGGCCGACAGCACCTCGGCCCACTTGTAGCTGTAATAGCCCGCCGCGTAACCGCCGGCAAAGATGTGGCTGAAGCTCCACGGCATGCGGTTGAACGCCGGCGGACGGGTGACGGCGACCTGGTCCCTGACCGCCGACAGCACCTCGAGCACGGCGTCGGTGGTGGCGGGTGGATCGCGGTGTATGCGCAGGTCGAACAGGGCGAACTCCACCTGCCGGACGGTGGACAGGCCGCTCTGCCAGGTGCGCGCGCGGGTGAGTTGGTCGATCAGGGCTTCAGGCAGCGGCTCGCCGGTCTGGTAGTGCCGTGCGAAGCGCTTCAGCGTCTCCGGGTGATAGCACCAGTTCTCCATGAACTGGCTGGGCAGCTCCACGGCGTCCCACTCGACGCCGCGGATGCCGGCCACGCCGGCCTCGTCCACCTGCGTCAACAGGTGGTGCAGCCCGTGGCCGAATTCATGGAACAGGGTCGTGACCTCGTCAAAGGTCAGCAGCCCCGGCTCATCGCCGTGGGGCGGCGTGAAATTGCAGACCAGATAGGCCACCGGCACTTGCAGGTCGTGGTCGCGGCGGTGGCGGCCCAGGCACTCGTCCATCCATGCGCCGCCGCGCTTCTGGTCGCGCGCATAGGGGTCAAGATAGAACAGCCCGCTGATCTCGCCGTTGGCCTGGCGCACGGCGTAGGTGGTGACATCGGCATGCCAGGTGCTGATGCCGGACACCGGCGCGATGCTGACACCGTAGAGCGACTCGACCAGATCGAACAGCCCGCGAATCACCTGGGTGACCGGAAAGTAGGGTTTCAGCACCTCGTCTGACAGGCCCAGTTCGCGGTCTTTGAGTTTTTCACCGTAATAGGCCGCGTCCCACGGCATCAGGGTGTCGGGGCCGCCCTGTTCGCGGGCGAAGGCTTGCAGTGCGTCCCATTCGGCCTGCGCACGCGGCCTGGCGCGTGCGGCAAGGTCGAGCAGAAAGGCTTCCACCTGATCGACCGACTCGGCCATCTTGGTCGCCAGCGACAGCGCCGCAGGGTGTTCGAACCCCAGCAGTTCGGCCTTCTGCTGGCGCAGTTTCAGGATGTCGATCATCAACGGGCCGTTGTCGAACTGACCGGCGAGCGGCCCCTGGTCCGAGGCGCGGGTCACCCACGCGGTGTAGAGCGTTTCGCGCAGCGCGCGGTCGTCGGCGTGGGTGATGACCGCGTCGAACGACGGAAAATCGAGGGTGATCCACGCGCCTTCAAGGTTCTTGGCTTCGGCCTTGGCCCTGGCGCGCTGCTGGGCGCCGGCCGGCATGCCGCTGAGGCGGCGGGCGTCGGTGATGTGCAGGCCGTAGGCCTGAACCGCGTCCATCAACTGGCTTTCGAAGCGCGAGGCCTTTTCTGACAGGGCCATCGACAGCGCCTTGTAGCGGGCCTTGTCATCGGCCGGCAGGCCAATGCCCGACAGCGTGAAGTCGCGCAGCGCGTCGTTGATGATCTTCTGCCGGGTGGGCGACAGCGCGGCGAAATCGTCGCGGGCGGCGATGGCCTTGTAGGCCTCGCACAGCGGCTCGGACTGCGACAGCTCCAGCCAGAAATCGGTGATCAGTGGCTGGCCCTCGTCGTGGACGGCGCGCCATTGCGGCGTGCTGGTCACGCTGAACAGATGGCTGATGGGCCCCCAGGCGTTGGACAGCGCCTCGGCAACGTCGTCCAGCGGTTCGACCAGCCGCGCCCAGCTGGGGTCTTCACGCTGCGTCAGTTCGGCGACGCGTGCGCGCTGGGTCGCCAGCGTGGCCTTGAGGTGGTCGAGTGCGGCGTCCGGGGTCAGTTGGTCGAACGCGGGCAGGGCGGGGGGAAGCACGTCAGACCGCATGGTGAAACTCCAGTGAGCGCAACCGTTGATTGACACAAAGATGTCGGTGCCCTGCCGGCCCTTTCAAGAGGCGCATGCAAGAGACGTCGATGGGGGCGCCGCTGCGGCGGCGCTCAGGGCAGGGCCAGGCGGGTCTGGAGCAGCGTGGCCAGCAGCGCGAACAGCACGATGCTGACCGCGACCAGGGCCCAGCCCTGACCCTGCTTGCGGCGGCGGATGTGGTCCTGAGGGATCGACGAAAGCAGAAAGGGCCGGCGGTCCGGTGGCCGGCCGAGCACGTTGAAGTCGGGCGTGACCGCCTGCGCCACATGGCGTTGCCGAACCTCCCTGATCGCCGCGCGGCGGACCGCCTCCCACTCGGCGACGCTGATCTGGCCGTCGCCGTCCTCGTCGAAGCGCGCCACCAGGCTGGGGTTGTCGGCCTTCCACTCGGCCAGCAGTGCGCGCACGTCGCCGCGTTCATCAAAGTCCTGCACGCCGTGCTGGGTTCTGAAGTAGCCCAGCGCATAGACCGCGTCGCCGAGTTGCAGCAGGGCCTCGCTGTAGCGGTGATTGCCGAACTGCAGCCAGCGCCGTTTGGCAGGGGGCGGGCCGGGCTGCAGGCTGTGGCCGGTCCAACTGCGCTTCAGGCTGGGAATGATGCGCGCGCCATCGGGGTCCACGATGCACTGCCCGGTGCCGTCGCGCAGCAGAAACAGCTCGTCTGAGCGTTGATGCGTCACGGTTTGCCAAGTGGTCTGGCGGCGCCCGTTGCGGTAACGCGTGACCTTCTTCTCGATTTTGTACCACCACCATGCGCAGGCAGTGCGGCTCAGCGGTGAGACGATGACCGGCCCCGGAAGCAGGTCGGTGTGGCCTTCCAGCTCCACATACCCCTGGGCTGCGCTGGCGATGCGCGAGGTTGGCAGGTCGGCGATCCAGCGCGCGCCGATCAGGGCGCGAAAGCCGAAGTACAGCGCCGCCAGCGTGGCCGCCAGCAGCACCGCCACCATGGCGTAGAACTCGGCCTGCGGCTGGGCCGCCGCCGCGGCGAACTGGGCGTCGAGTGAGTCCAGCACGCGGGGTCAGTTCTGGAACAGGGCCTTGATGTCGGGATTGCGCAGGTCTTCGGCGGGAAACTCCAGCAGGGTCGCCGCCTGAAAGCCGGTCATGCGGGCAATGATCACGTCGGGCACCTGCTCGATGCGCACGTTGAGCACGTTGACGCTTTCGTTGTAGAACTCGCGCCGGTCCGAAATGGCGTTTTCCAGCGCCGTGACCCGCGACAGCAGGGTCTGGATCGACTGGTTGGCGGCCAGCTCCGGATAGGCCTCGACGGTGGCGGTGATGTTGCCCAGCGCCGAGCGGATGATGCTTTCCGACTTGCCGATGCCACCGACATCGCCTTTCTGCTGGGCCAGTTGTGCGCCCTGACGCGCGGCCATGACGCGCTCCAGCGTGTCGCGCTCGAACTGCATGTACTGGCGGCAGGTCTCGACCAGCTTCGGAAGCTCTTCATTGCGCTGCTTGAGCAGCACATCGATGTTGCTCCAGCTCTTGGAGACCGCGTGCTTGAGGTTGACCAGCGCGTTGTAAATGACGATGGCATACAGCAGCAGCACCGCCACAATGCCCAACCCGATAAACCACACCATTGCCGCCACTCCCTTGTTCATCGATCAGTCGCCGCGAGCATGCGTGAATCGCGCCCCCCGCGCTACCATTGGCGGGGTCGTGAATGTTTCGCTCGCTAACAGAGGTGACGCTGTGCAGAGATTGATCTTGATGATGATGCTGGCCCTGGGACTCAGCGCCTGCGCCGGCACCGCAGCGCTCAACACCTTCACGCCAGACAGCGGGTACACGGTGGCCACCAACCTGCCGTTCAAGAGTGGCAGCAGTCTGCGCCTGGATGTCTACACCCCGGCCGAGAGCGCCAACGCGCCGGTGGTGGTGTTTTTCTACGGCGGTCGCTGGACCGACGGCATCAAGGAAGATTTCAAGTTCGTCGGCGAAGCCATTGCCTCGCGCGGCTACGTGGCGGTGATTGCCGACTATCGCAAGTACCCGGCGGTGCGTTTCCCCGCCTTCGTCGAAGACGCGGCCAAGGCGGTCAAGTGGACCCATGACAACATCGCCCAGTACGGCGGTGACCCCGGCAAGCTGTTCGTGATGGGGCACTCATCGGGCGCCCACATGGCGGCCCTGCTGGCGCTGGACGGAAAGTACCTGGAGGCCGAGGGCGGCTCGCGCAACGGGCTGCGCGGCATGATCGGTCTGGCCGGGCCTTACGACTTCATGCCCATCACCGCGCCCGATCTGCGTGACCTGTTTGGTCCGCCGGAGCGCTTCGAGCAGTCACAGCCCATCTTCTTTGCCGACGGCCGCAACCCGCCGCTGCTGCTGATTCACGGTGAAGACGACGACGTGGTGTGGGTGAAGAACAGCCGCAATCTGGCCCAGGCGGTCGGCAATGCCGGTGGCGCGGTCGAGACCATCATTTATCCCAAGCTGGGCCATCGGCTGATCATCGCCAACATTGCCCGGCCGCTGCGTGGCCGCTCCGACGTGCTCGACAACATCAGCGAATTCATCAACCGGCGCGCCAACGAAGCACCGCGGGTGCGCGGGCCGGGCGTTCAAACCACGCCGATCGATCTGTAAGATTCGCGCTCCCCCGTTGATGCAAGGAACTTGCGAATGACCCGTCGCCTCGTGCTGCTGCGCCACGGCCAAAGCCAGTGGAACCTCGAAAACCGCTTCACCGGCTGGGTCGATGTCGATCTCACCGACCAGGGCCGTGCCGAAGCCCGAGCCGGCGGCGCGTTGATGAAGGCCGAGGGCCTGCATTTCGACGTCGCCCACACCTCGGTGCTGAAACGCGCCCTGCGCACCTGCTGGACGGCGCTGGACGCCATGGACCAGCTCTGGGTGCCGACCCACAAGAGCTGGCGCCTCAACGAGCGCCACTACGGCGCGTTGCAGGGACTGGACAAGGCCGAAACCACGGCCAAGCACGGCGAAGCACAGGTCAAGATCTGGCGCCGCAGCTACGACATTCCGCCGCCCGAGATGGCGCAGGACGATCCCGGGCACCCGGCGCAGGACCGGCGTTACCAGTCACTGGACGCCAGCGCACTGCCGGGCACCGAATCGCTGGCCACCACCCTGGTGCGCGTGCTGCCGTACTGGCACGACCACATCGCGCCCGACCTCAAGGCCGGCAAGACGGTGCTGGTGACCGCGCATGGCAACTCGCTGCGGGCGCTCTACAAATACCTCAACAACGTCAGCGAAGCCGAGATTCTGGAGATCAACATCCCCACCGGCATTCCGCTGCTGTTCGAGCTGGACGACGCGCTCAAGGTGCAGTCTTACCGCTATCTGGGGGATCCCGAAGCCGCAAGGCGCGCCGCCGAAGCGGTGGCCAACCAGGCCAAGGCCAAACCTCAGTAGCGCCAGGCGAAGCGCAGGCTCAGGGTGGTGAATTCCACCAGCCCGGGGTGCTCCACTTCGACCTTGCCCAGTGCCAGGTTCCCCTTGGACTGGTAGTGCTCGACATGCAGGCCCACCGTGACCCGCGCCCAATCCTGATTGAGCCCGGCGCGGAACGACAGCGCACCATAGGGCGACAGCCGGTAGTCGCTGCTGTAGAAGCCGTCCTGCCGTTCTGCACGATAAAAGGGCTGATAGAACCCGGCCTGCGACTGTGAGTGGTAGCGCAGCCCCAACTCGGCGCGCAGCCCGTCGGTCAGCGGTTGCAGGGCCAGCAGGTCGACGGTGTGGGCGTCGATGTTCCAGTCGTCGGTGTACCAGCGGTAGTCGGCATGCAGCACCGTGCGGGCGCTTGCCAGCGCATGGCGCAGACGGACCGACACGGTGACCTGGGTGCGCGCGTCGGGGCGGTTGTCCTGAACCGCAACGCCCGCCACCTCGGCGAGCTTGTAGGGGTCCGACAGATAGCCGCCGTGCCGCGTCAGCCCCAACCCGTACTGCACGATGCTGCGGCGGTTGAGCGTGTCACTCACGCCGAGAAAGCCGCTGAAGCTGCGCTTTGAAGCGCTGTCGATGCGGGTGGGGAAGCGGCCGTCCGGCCCGCCGTCGGTGGGCTCGATCTCGTCCAACGATGCGCTCAGGCCATAGCTGAAAGTGAAGCGGCGGGTTTCACTGTCGCGCGACTGGTCAACGCCGACGCTCAGCGAGCGGTAGTCGTTTTCGATGGAGGTGCCGCCCGACAGGGTGGAGTAGCCGGCCGGGCCGTACCAGCGGTGCAGAGCGTTGACGACGTAGCGCTGCTCGTCGATGGTCGCGCCGCTCATCACCTGCAGCGGGCGACTGTCTTCTTCGGTCACGAACCACGGCGAGGCGCCGCTGAGGGTCTCGTACTCGGCGGTGAGGCCCCATTCGCGGCCGTCGTCCAGCAAGGGTTGACGCCAGATGAGCTGGTGCGAGTCGATCTCGTAGCGCGGGCTGTCGTTGCCGCCCGACGTTCGTGCGCCAGGGTTGTCGGCTTCGCGGTACTGGTTGAACTGGTAGCGCAGCTCCGCGTCCGGCGGGGGCTCGGCGGCCAGACCCGGCAGCGACAGGGCGCAGGCACTCAGCGCCGCCAGCGCCGAGCGGGGCTTCAGTTGCATCCGCAGCCGCCTCCGGCCGCGGCACCGCCGCCGCTGGCCGCTTCCTTGCTGAAGTAGAGGTGCTCGCGGTACGCGGCGGTGGCGGGGTCCAGGTCAAAGGCCATTTCCGGGCGGGCGAGTTCGCCGCGCGCCCAGGGCTGGACCACCTCGCGTTTGAGTGGCCCCACGCAGGCCCCGAGCATGGCGCTGACCAGCACGATCAAGGCCCGGCGCATCAGGCGGCCGCCTGATGTATCTGCGCGCTGCCGCGCAACTGGCCAGCCTCGGTGCAGCCCAGCCAGTGTGCGTTCTGCGCGTCCAGCCACGTGGGGCCGTCGGCGGCGCCCATCAGCAGCGCCGTGGTCGCGGCGGTGCCTGCCACCAGACATTGCGGCGCCACCACCGAGACGCTGGCCAGGGTTGCCACCGGCCACGCGGTGAAAGGGTCCAGCAGATGATGCAGACGTTCCTGCTCGAACTGAAAGCCGCGCTCCGTCGTGCCACTGGTGGCGAGGCCGCCACTGCGCAGTTGCAGATGCGCGATCACCTTGCCCGGTTGCAGCGGGTGACGAATCCCAATGGCCCAGGCCTGCCCGTCAGCCTGTGGGCCGAACACGCGCAGATCGCCACCGAGGTCGATGTAGCCACCCCGTGCGCCTGCGGCCCGGGCCTTGGCGGCGGCGGCATCGGCGGCGTATTCCTTGACCACGCCGCCAAAGTCGATCTCCATGCCCGCCACCGGCAGGAAAAGGCGCGGGGCCTGCCAGATCAGCCGCTGCCAGCCCACCCGGGCCAACGCAGCCTCGCGTTGCGCCGGGGTGGGGATGCGCTGGGCACGAAAATCCCAAAGCCCGCGCAGGCTGCCGGTGCTCAGATCGAACAGGCCGTTGCTGTGCCGCCATGCGAGGGTGGCGTAGTCGAGCAAGCCCGCCGTTTCGGCGTCCACCTCGATGCCGTCGGGGTCGCCCGCACGGTCGTTGATGCGCTGGGTGAGGCTGTCGGGGCGGTAGCGGGAATACTTGTGCTCCAGTCGGGTGACTTCGGCGCGTGCCGCGTCGGCGGCCTCCTGTGCGCTGGCTGCGTCATAGGCCCAGAGTTGCAGGCTGCAAGGGCAGCCCATGGCCGAGAACGGCTGCTTGAGGGTCACGGTCATGGCTGCGCAGTCCCCAGCGCATCAGCCAGCAGCTTGCGCGTGACGGCCTCGTCGCCCGGCCGGAAGCCCTCGTGAACCGCGACCACCTCGCCCGCCGGGTTCACCAGATAGGCGGTGGGCATGGCGGGCACCTGCCAGCGCGCGGGATGCGTGCCCTCGGGATCGGCCATCAGCGGAAAGCTCAGTGGCTGACGACGCAGGCTGCGCTCGGCATCGCGTTCGCGGGCGTCGACATTGATGCCGATAAACTCGATCTTCCCGCCCTGGCCTTGTTGAATCAGCTCATCGCGAATCCGCTCGTAGACCGGCAGCGAGAGCTGGCAGGGCGCACACCACGAGGCCCAGAAATCCACCCACAGCCAGCGGCCGCGATAGTCGGCGAGGTCGATCTGGCCGTCACCGAGCAGCACCGGCCCGCGGGTTTCCGGCACCGGCGCGCCGGGCTGCGCGGCGTAGGCGGGCGCCGCCAGCAGGCTCAGCGCCAGCAGTAGTGTCCGGAGCTCAGACATACAGCCCCGGCAACGGGCCGCTGCCGTGGCCGGAATAGCCGAATTCGTCCAGCGGAATGCCGAGGGCGTTGCCCAGCGAGACCAGCAGTTTGGCGTGACTTTCATTCTCACCCGAGGCGTTGTTGGTGCGGTTGCTGCCGCGATAGTCGAGGAAGCGGCCGGTTTGCAGCCCGCCGGCGCGCCCGGCGAGCAGAAAGGGCATGTCGGCGTGATCGTGGCGCGAGCCGTGACCGAGGTCGGAACCGACCATCACCACCGTGTTGTCCAGCAGGCTGCCGTTGCCCATCGGCACTTCGCGCAGCCGGTTGACGAGGTAGGCAAGCTGCTCGCAGTAGTAGCGCTTCCAGGCGATGAAGTTCTGAATGGAATTCTCGTTGCTCGCATCGAAATGCGAGGCGTCGTGATGGCGCTGGGTGGTGCCGATCTCGGCGCCCAGGTCCGTGGGGCTCACCGGGTGGGAAATCTGCAAGGCCACCGAGCGCGTCAGGTCACATTGCAGGGCGAGCACCGCAAGGTCGATCTGCAGGCGCAGCACCGTGTCGAACTGGTCATTGCGGTTCCAGTACAGCGGGTACTGGCTGCGGGCATTGTCAGGTGGCTGCCAGCCCTGCGTGTTCCACACCGGCGTTTCGCACTGCTGCCCCACTGGGGTGCTGCCGCTGGGCACGAGGCGGCGTTCCAGTTCGCGGATCGACTCGGTGTGCAGCTCCAGCTTTTGCCGTTCGGTCTGGCCCAGGCGATTGCGCAGTGACGCGAGGTCCGACAGGCTGCAATCGAGCACCGAGCCCAGTCGCCGCTGTTCGGGGCTCAGGGTGCCGCCGCTGCCGGGGCTGCCGCCAAACAGGTCTTCGAAGGCCTTCTGCGGGTTGTCCTCGGGCGTGATCGGCTGGTTCTGGCCGATGAAGCTCATGTAGTTGCCGCCGTTTTCGTGGTTGGCGCCCACGCCCAGCGAGTAGAACGAGAACGGGGTGACGTCGCGGTAGTACTGCCCCACCAGCACGTCCAGCGACACGCCGCCGGTGGCAGTGAGCAGCTTGCGCACCCCGCCCTCGTGGGTGGAGCCGCCGGAGTACATGTTGATGCCGCGCAGAAACACCAGGTCCTGACGCACCGAGGCAAGCGGCTGGGTCATCGCCGGCAGCGTGAAGTCGCCGGTGCTGCCGCTCGGGTGCCAGTGCGGCTGCGAGCAGCCGTCGGGGAAGAACACGAACAGGCCGCGCGGCGGTTCGCTGCCGGTCTGGGCGCGAGCGGCATGCGCCAGCAGGCCTTGCAGGGGCAGGGTGGCGGCGCCCGCGAGCATGCCGCGAAGCACCTGACGACGATTGAGTGACGGGGTCATCACGATCTCCTTACTCGGCGCGCCGCAGCACGAAGCCGGGCTGACGGACCAGTTCGATCATCAGCGTTTGCAGATGTCCGCCGCTGGCTTCGAAGCTTGCAAACAACTGGGCCAGCGCGCAGTCATCGGCGGCGGTTTCGGTATATCCGCGGGCGTAGCGGTAGTACTGGATGGCCGTGCACTGCCTGAGCGACTGGGTCTGCCGCAGCAGCTCGGCGAGTTCGCGCATGCCGTTGAAGGTCGGTCGGCGGCTGTCGGCGAAGCCCTCGGGGCCCCGCAGCGCGCCGCTGTCGTCCACCGGCTGGCCGTTCTCGGTGCTGCGGAAGTCGCCGACGCCATCGTAACGCTCCAGGCCGAAGCCGATGCCGTCGATGTAGTTGTGGCAGCTCGCGCAGTTGGGGTCGTCGGTGTGGCGGCGAAAACGCTCCCGCGTGGTCAGGCTGGGGTCCAGGCCGGGCGGGGTGGTGTCCACATCCGGGGGCGGGTCGGGCAGTTCGTGGCAGAGCAGCCGCTCGCGCACGAACACGCCGCGTTTGATGGGGCTGGATTCGTTGGAATGCGCCTGCGCGGCCATCACCGCGCCCAGGCCGAGCAGACCGCCGCGGCTGCCGTCGGTCACCGTCTGCTGCTGCCAGCCCGAGCCGCCGCCGGGCAGCCGGTAAAAGCTGCGCAGCGCATCGTTGACGATCACGTAGTCGGCCGCGATCAGCTCATCGACGGTGCCCACCGCCGAGTCGAACACCACATGGTTGATGAAGCGCGCCAGCTCCTCGGTCATCGCAGCGCGCACCGCAGGTGAGAAGCGCGGGTAGATGTCGGGGTCTTTGAAGGCGCCCGGCAGGGTGTCGGTGCCCAGCCACTGAGCGGCGAAATGCGCCATCTGGGTGCGCGCGGCCGGGGTGGCCAGCAGGCGCCGCGCCGCGGCCTCGCGGCCGTCCGCCGTGGACAGCCGGCCGCTGGCGGCGTCGGCCGTCAGGGCGCTGTCGGGCGGGCCGCCGGTGAACAGGTACGCCAGCGCGGTGGCGGTCTCGTAGCCATCGAGGCGGAAATGGTCGCCGCTGGCCTGTCCGACCTCCGATCGATACAGGAAGTGCGGCGAACTCAGCAGGGCCTGGATGATCAGGCGCAGGCCGTCATCGGTGCTGCCGTCGGCGAGCGCGGTGTCCATCAGTGCGGCATAGCGGTCGCGCTCCGCGACGGTGACCGGTCGGCGGAACGCCTGCGCACCGAACTGCGCCACGAACTGTTGCGTGCACTGCGTCCGGTTGCCATCGATGTCGCAGGGCACCAAGGCCGCTCGGCGCGCCGGAATGGCGGCCGCGGCAACCCGCGCACCCGCTTCCAGATAACGGTCCATGTGGCGACTGGTCACCAGCGCCACACGGGCGTTGTTGTCGTAGCCCATGACCCGGGCCTCGATGGGAATGTCGGCGGCAAACGAGTCGCTCAGCCCGGTCAGCGCCTCGACGCTGCGCTGGTACTCGTTGCGGGTCAGCAGGCGCAGCAGGCGCGGCGCGCTGGGCGTCTCCAGATCGCACTGGACCGGATTGTCCGGGTTGCCGTCGGGGGGCGAACAGGACTTCCGCACCGCGCGTCGCGCCATGACCACACCGCAGCCCGGTGCTTCCAGACGCACGTCGGTGGGCAGTGCGTTCACGCCGCCGTGCGCGCCCTGCATGCCGAAGCTCACGGTGCCGCCGTTGGCGGCGAGGGTGCGGTTGTAGTCGCGTGAGACCGCGCGCACGCTCTGGCCGGTTTGCGTGAGGGTGGTGTCCCAACTGTTGGTTACGCGCTGATCGTTTGGGAAGGTCCAGGTCACCTGCCAGTCGCTGACCGGACTGCTGGTGTCGTTGCGCAGGGCGATGTTGGCGACAAAACCCACCTGCCATGAGCTGGAGTAGGTGAACGTCACCTCGCAGCCGTCACCGGCGGGCGGTGGCGGCGAGGGTGAGGGCGGTGGCGCGGTGACGGTGGGCGCAGGCGTGCTGCCGGGCGGTGTCTCGCCGGGCGCCGGCGTGGGCGTGGGTTCGACGACGCATGCGTCGTCATCCGGGGTCGTTGGCGGATTGCCGCCGGGTGGCGGCGTGCCCGGCGTCGGCGTGCCCGGCGCCTGGGCTGAAAAATTGTTGCGGATGAACAGGGCCACGTCGGCGGCGCAGTCATCCCGGCAGTTTTGCGGATTCGACGACGGCATGGTGTCGTGAATGCGGCGGGTCAGTCCGTCCAGCGTGCTGCAACCGGGGCAGGTCAGGGCCCGGTTGAGTCCGCCGCCAATGCCGCCCTGGCCCCGCACGCCATGGCAACTTTGGCATTGCGCCAAGTAGATGTCGCCGCCGCTGGCAAGGCGGGCCTCGATCTCGATGGTGTCACCGGCCGGCGGCGGCGTGACGCTGTCGCCGCCAACCGAGGTGGGCGTCGGGGCCGGCATGGGCCCGGCACTGCCCGAGAAGTCACCGCCACAGGCGGCGAGCAGCAGGGCGAGCAGGGCGATGGACCCGCGTCGCGGGCTGCGTGGTGAACGCCAGACTGGGTGCATGGGAGTCCCTCAGGGATCAGGTTGGAAGCTCCGACCTTTCGATCACGATGCGGGGAGTGTGCGCAGGCCGGCATGGCCTGTCATGCCCATTCCTGTCAGAAAATGGCGCGTGCGAGATGAGCGGCTTTCCAGGCCCGCCAGACGGCCGATCGTGCCGGTCTCAGGCGCTCGCGCGATGCACCGCCACCGGGCCAAATCCCTGGGCCACCGGCGTCAGCGACAGCGTGTTCACGTTGACATGCGCGGGCAGGGCGCTGACCCAGTACACCGCCTCGGCCACGTCAGCGGCGGACAGCGGCTCCGTGTCGGCATACACGCTCGCGGCTTTGGCGTCATCGCCGTGAAAGCGCACGTTCGAGAACTCGGTGCCGCCCGCCAGACCCGGCTCGATGTTGGTGACCCGGATCGGGGTCGGGTACAGATCGGCCCTCAGGTTCAGTGAAAACTGCCGCACGAAGGCCTTGCTGGCGCCGTACACGTTGGCGCCCGGATACGGCCACTCGCCCGCCGTCGAGCCGATGTTGATCACATGGCCGCGGCCGCGCGCCACCATGCCCGGCAAAAAGGCGCGGGTCATGCGCATCAGGCCCTTGATGTTGGTGTCGACCATGCGCTCCCAGTCCTCAAGGTCGGCGCGCGGGGCGGGCTCCAGGCCCAGCGCCAGTCCGGCGTTGTTGACCAGCACGTCGATCTCTCGCCAGCCCTCGGGCAGGCGCTGCGGCAGGGTCGCGACCGCTTCGGCGTCGCGGAGGTCGAAGGCCGCGACCTGCGCCTGGGGCGCGAGTGACCCGGCCAATGCGTGCAGACGGTCCGCGCGCCGGCCGGTGAGGATGACGCGATGGCCCTCGGCCACGTAACGGCGGGCAATCTCAGCGCCAAAACCGGCGCTCGCGCCCGTGATCAGAACCAGCATGCGGGGCTCCAGCAAATTGAATACGCGGCGATTCTAGGGATTGTCTGCCGCCTGTGCCGCGATCAGCGCCTCGATGCGCTGCCGGTATTGGTCGGCATCGAAGCTGGGCGCCGAGCAGCGTGAGGCGGTGCAGAAATAACCGGCCGGCCGGTCGAAGGCCGGAAACGCGACATCGGCATTCGGCAGCGGGCCTTCGCGGCGGTCCCACCATTCAATGCGGCGGTGGATGCCAGGTGATGCCAGTGCGGTGCGGTGCAGCGCGACGGCCGCGGGGTCGTCCTTGGCGCCCACCACCACCAGATGCAGCGGCGGCGCAGACAGGGCGTGATCGGCCAGCAGCACGCTCGACTCCTCGAAGCGCTGGGCGCGGACCTGCGGGCTGGCCAGGAAGCGCAGCGCCCGTTCGGCGGCGTCGCGATGGCGTGCCTCGCCGGTGTAGTGGTGCAGTTGGTCGAACAGCAGCGCGGCGTCCAGGTTCTCGGCGATGGTCGCCACCGGGGCCACGGGCGTGCCGTCGGCGACCGAGGTCAGAAAACCCGGGCCGTCGCGGGCGGCGAAGAGCGGCGTCAGGCGGTCAGCGGTGGTGGTGGCCTCGCGCAGCCAGTCGCGTTGCCCGGTCACGGCGTGCAGTGCCAGCAGCGCGCGCGCCATCTCCAGGCTGTCGCTGAGGTAGGGGCCGCCGATGTCGTGGTCGCCATGGGCGAAGCTGCCGTCGTCGCGGCGGCGATGGCCCAGCGTCCAGCGCACCGCCTGTTCTGCGGCCGCCAGCGCGTCGGCCTCACCGCTGGCCGCGGCCCAGACGGCCAGTGCCTCGGCGGCCTGACCGTTGGCGTCGCTGTAGCGGTTGCGGTCGATGCGCGGCATGCCGATGGCGCGCCGGGCCGTGTCGCCCAGTGCGAAAAACGCGGCCGCCTTCTGGCCGCGCACCACGTCGGCGTCCTGACTGACGTAGAACGCGCCTTCCGGACTGCGCAGAAAGTCCAGCAGATAGCGCTGGATGTCGCGCGCGGCAGCGGCGTATTCCGGCGCGCCCCACTGCGCGTAGGCCCGCGCATACAGCCGCAGGTAACGCGCCTGCGAGCGCATGATTTTCTCGAAATGCAGACGGTCCCAACGGTATCCGGTCGAGTACTGGTAGACGCCGCCCCATACCGGGTCGATGAGTGCGCGTGCCGCATCCAGGGTCTGGCGTGCGCGCGCCTCGGCGTTTGGGTCGCCGGCGAAGGCCAGTGACAGGTCGTATTCCACGTGGGCGCGGTCGAGAAACTTCTGGGGCAGGCGCAGGCCGCCGCGCCGGTCATCGTGATCGGCCACGTGGGCGGCCTTGAGGCGCGCCAGTTCTGCCTGGTCCAGCGTGCTGCCGACCTGCGGGGCACGGCGCGGCGACGCGGGCTCCGGTGTGGGATCGTCGACGATGGCCTGGAGCAGGCGCTGAAAATCCTCAGGCGCGATGTACCCGGCGCGCTTGACCAGTTCAGTGCCGTCGGCGGCCAGGAAAATCAGGGCCGGCCAGCCATAGTCCCGGAAGCGGTTGGCGAGCATCGGCTGGGCGTCGTGATCGGCGCGCACGGTCACGAAGTGCTCGGCCAGCAGCCGGACCACCTCGTCGCGGGTAAAGGTGTCGGCCTGCATCACATGGCACCAGTGGCACCAGACCGCTTCGAGGTACAGAAACACCGGCTTGTTTTCGTCGTTCGCCTGTTTGAAGGCCGCGCTGGACCACGGCTGCCAGGCAATGGCCGGCGCGGCGGAAGCGGACGCCGCTGCCGACGCCGCGACCGACCTGAGCGGCAGCCCCGCCGCGAGCAGAAGCAGCAAGACGGTGCCGAGAACAAAGAATGGGCGCATGCCTCCCTTACGCACCGGCGCTCGCGCAGGATGCAAGGCGAAAGGTCAGCGGCCGGCGGGCGTGCAGGGTGCCCCTGCGCGCATCAGAAAATAGCGCTTGGCAAGGTCGGGGTATCGAGGGTCCTGCAGAGGCCGCGCGTTGGCGTCGAACCAGGGGTCAGCGGCCGGGCGATAGCGCGTGTGGTAGTCCCATCCATAGAGCAGCGTGCTGGTCAGGGCGACCAGGGCCAGGCCCATGGTGATGCGCGACTGCTGCGCGGGGAATCGTGCGATCAGCGTTGCCGTGACCCCACTCACGGCCATCAGCCAGGGGCCCGTGGCCCCCAGGGAGCGCAGCGCATGAGGCGTGCTCTCCCAGGTGAGGGCCGCCGGCAGAATCCCCGCCAGGGTCAGGCCGAACAGCAGATACACCGCACGGGGCAGTCGTCCGCACAACAACAGGCCCGCCGCCAAGGCCACGATCTCGGTGGCGCCGATCAGCCCGCCGAAGCCGGAGCCATGGCGCAGGTTGTGGTCGCCATGAAAAAACAGGTAGCCGGGATCAAGGTGGGCGGCCATTTGCTCCAGCAGCACCCGGGGCAGGTCCGCAAGCGTTTTGTCTTGTCCGGCCAGCCAGCCCTCATTCCAGATGGCCAACAGGCTGCCGCGCGCGCGAAAGTCGGGGTCTGCGTACTGCGCCAGCAGGGGAATCGCGAGCAGGCCGGCGACGGTTGCGGCGGTCAACCACCCCCAACGGTGTCGCCAGCCGTGGTCGAAAAACGTCAGCAGCAGCCATGACGCGGCGATCTGGATGCGCACCGGCGGGTAGGCGTAGGCCGCCGCCAGCGACAGCAGGCCGAACAGCGCCCAGCCCGGCAGATGGCGCGCCCGAAGCGGCACCATCCGCAGTGGTCGCCGGGCGCCGCCAAAATAGACGGCCAGCGCTGCGGCCCACAGCGCGGCGGCGACGATGGGGTCCCACCAGACGCGGGACAGGTGGAACAGCCACGGCGAACTCAGTGCCAGCAGTGCGGCCAGCGGCATCGCCACGGCTTAGGCCGACAGGCTGGCGGTGACGGCAACAACGCTGGTAATGATCACCACGCCGGCGAAGGCCGCCAGTGCGCGAAAACTGGCGACGCTGTCGCCGCCGATGGCCGTCCACAGCGCGCCGAAATAGAGCGTGGGCGGCGATGCCTGGCCGCCGCCCAGCACCGGGGCGAACAGCGGCCAGGGGTTGCCGTCGGCGTCCGCGCCGGTGGTGCGCAGGCAGATGACCTGCGCGGCGATGGCGGCTTCGTCCACATCAAAGCCGGGCGGCGCCCGGTCGAGCCCGGTGAAGCGCGCCACGATCAGCAGTGCCAGCAGCGCACCCAAAAACCCGCCCAGTGGCCGGGGCAGGCCCAGGGGCGCGCGTCGCCAGAGCACGGCCCTTTTACAAACCCTGCGTTCGGGCGCGCGCGATGGCCGCCCGAACCTGCTTCGGCGCCGTGCCCCCCACATGATTGCGCGCCGCCACCGAGCCATCGAGGGTGATGACCTCGAACACGTCGGCCTCGATGGTGGGCGAAAAGCGTTTCAGGGTGTCGAGGCTGAGTTCCGACAGATCGCAGCCTTGCGCGCTGGCGTGGGCCACGGCGGCGCCGACGACGTGGTGGGCATCGCGAAAGGCCATGCCCTTTTTCACCAGATAGTCGGCCAGGTCGGTGGCGGTGGAAAAGCCCTTGAAGGCGGCTTCCCGCATGCGCGGCCGGTTGGCCTTGAGGTGCGGCATCATTTCGCCGAACACCTGCAGACAGATCGTCACCGTGTCGATGGCGTCGAACAGCGGCTCTTTGTCTTCCTGATTGTCGCGGTTGTAGGCCAGCGGCTGGCCCTTCATCAGCACCAGCAGGGCGTTGAGATCGCCGATGACGCGCGCGCTCTTGCCGCGCACCAGTTCGGGCACGTCGGGGTTTTTCTTCTGCGGCATGATCGAGCTTCCGGTGCAGAAGCGATCGGGCAGATCAACGAAGCCGAACATCGGGTTGGCCCACAGAATCAGTTCCTCGCTCCAGCGCGACAGGTGCACCATCAGCAGGCTGGCGGCCGCACAGAATTCGATGGCGAAGTCACGGTCGCTCACGGTGTCGAGCGAATTTTCGGTGATGCCGTCGAAACCCAGGTCTTCGGCGACGCTTGCCCTATCGATGGGGTAGACAGTGCCGGCCAGCGCCGCAGCGCCCAGCGGCAGCAGGTTCATGCGCCGGCGTGCGTCGACAAAGCGGCTGCGATCGCGCAGCACTTGTTCGCGCCACGCCAGCAGGTGGTGGCCGAAGGTGACCGGCTGGGCAATCTGCAGGTGGGTGAAGCCCGGCATGATGGTGTCGGCCTCTTGCTCGGCAAGATTCAGCAGCGACAGGGCCAGCGCGTCGATCAGCGCCAGCACCTCGTCGATGGCATCGCGCACGTACAGGCGGATGTCGGTGGCCACCTGGTCGTTGCGGCTGCGGCCGGTGTGCAGGCGCTTGCCGGCATCGCCGATACGCTCGGTGAGGCGCGCCTCGATGTTCATGTGCACGTCTTCGAGTTCGGTCTTCCACTCGAAGGTGCCGGCGTCGATCTCGGCTTCAATGGCGGCCAGGCCGCTGAGAATGGCGTCGACATCGTCCTCCGACAGCACGCCCACCCGGCCCAGCATGCAGGCATGGGCCTTGGAGCCACGAATGTCGTGCCGGTACAGGCGGGCGTCGAAGCTGACGGATTCGGAGAAGCGTTCCACCAGGGTGCTGGTGGATTCGGCGAAGCGACCGCCCCAGAGCTTGCTGCTCATCATTGGACCTTTGGACATGCGTGAAGGGCGCGATTATAGGCAGCGCCGAGGTGTGTTCCATGACCGGATCATCCCGCACAATGCCGGCTGAATAACCTTGGACTGTCATGAAGCGCGTTCGACCACAACGTGGCCCCTTGCTGGAGTTGATCCCCGACTTTTGTCGCGGTGGCGCGCTGCTGACCCAGGCCTTCATCCTGCAACTGGTGGCGTTCGTGCTGACCCTGGCGGGCGATGCCCGCGGCGGCGACGCCGTGTCGCGGCTGATGATGCTCACCATTTACCTGCAGTGGATCGGTCTGATCTCGGCCATCTTGTTGTGTTGGGCGCGCACCTGGCTGGCGGTGGCGCGACCGGGCGTGGTGTTCTTCGTCTGCTGGGGCATGCTGGTGGTGGTGGTGCTGTTCATGTCCGACCTGGGGTACTTCGTGGTCGTCGAACTGCGCTGGACCGAGTTTCTGCCGGCCGAGACGCGGGTTGAGTTCATCGCCCGGCACAGCGCCATTGCCGGCATCGTTTCGGTGGGCATGCTGCGCTATTTCTGGGCGCGACATCAGTGGCAGCAGAACATCAAGGCCGAGGGCGAGGCGCGCTATCAGGCACTGAATGCGCGCATCAAGCCGCATTTTCTGTTCAATTCGCTCAACAGCGTCGCCGAGCTGATTCACGCCCGCCCCAACGACGCCGAAGACATGGTCGTTGATCTGTCCGAACTGTTCCGCGCCAGTCTCGAAAAGCGCGGCCAGCTTGGCACGCTGGCCGAGGAAATGGAGTTGTGCCGGTCCTATCTGCGTATCGAGCAGGTGCGCCTCAGCGAAAAGCTGAGCATCGAGTGGGACGTGCCGGACGAGCTGCTGAGCTGGTCGTTGCCGATGCTGGTGGTGCAGCCCCTGATCGAGAACGCCGTCCACCACGGCGTGTCGCGCATGACCCGGGCGGGGATGATCCGCGTCACGATTCGCAAGATCGGGTCGCGGCTGGTGGTGGAGGTGGAAAATCCCATCCCCGACGACGACCTGGTGGGACAGCAGGCCGGCCAGCGCGGCAATCACATTGCAGTCGACAACATCGCCCAGCGACTGGCGCTGATCTACGGCGACCAGGCGCGGCTGGAGATGGGGAAAGACCCTCGGCTTGACGGTCCGGTGTTTCGCGTACGATTGTCGTTACCTGAATCGCCCCGCAATGGTGAATTCATATGAAAAATTCAAAAAAGAGATAGGGGACCAAGGCCGTGAGAGTCGTCGTGGTGGATGATGAGCCGCTGGCACGTGACCGCATCAAGCGGTTGCTGTCCGAATTTCCGGGCTACGAGGTGGTGGGTGAGGCGGGTGACGGCGAGACCGCCCTCGACCTGATTGACGAGGAGGAGCCCGATCTGGTGCTGCTCGACATCCGCATGGGCGGCATCGACGGGGTGCAGGTCGCCCGCAGCCTGCAGGACATGGAAATGCCCCCCGCGGTGATCTTCACCACCGCCTATTCCGAGCACGCGCTGTCGGCCTTTGACGCCAACGCACAGGCGTATCTGCTCAAGCCGATCCGTGCCGAAAAGCTCAAGGAAGCGCTGATGCGCATCCGCCGGCCGAACCGCGCGCAGCGCACGGTGGTCGCGCAAGCGTCCGACGCCAAGCCCAAGCGTGAATTCGTGCTGGCGACCGCGCGCGAGGGGCTCACGCGCATTCCGGCCGAAGACATCGTCTGCTTCATCGCCGACCAGAAATACACCACCGTCTGCCATCTGCACGGCGAAGTGCTGATCGAAGAATCCTTGAAGACGCTGGAAGAAGACTTCGCGCCCTGGTTCCTGCGCATCCACCGCAAGGCGCTGGTGGCGACGCGCTTCATCTCCGGGCTGGAGCGTGAGCGGCAGGGTGAACAGCATCACTGGTTGCGGGTGCGACACGCGGCGCGACCGTTGCCGGTATCGCGGCGTCGCCTGGCCGAGGTGCGCCGCTTCATCACCGACCAGTCGTGAGCGCGGGTCCGGTTGCCGGCGGCGCGACGGCCAATCGCCGCGCGCCATGGCGCACCCGTCACCGGCCTGTGGCGCCGGGCATCTGGGCTGAGTGCGATTGATGCCGGTGCTGAAGATCGCGACGCGCGAATCACCGCTGGCCCTGTGGCAGGCCGAGCACGTTCAGGCGTTGCTGCAGCAGGCGCACCCCGACCTCGCGGTGGAGCTGCTGCCCATGACGACGCTGGGTGACCAGCGGCTGGAAGGGTCGTTGTCGAAAGTGGGCGGCAAGGGCCTGTTCGTCAAAGAGCTGGAACAGGCCCTGCTGGACGGCCGCGCCGACCTCGCGGTGCATTCCATGAAGGACGTTCCCGCCGAGCAGCCCGACGGCCTGATGCTCACCTGCTTTCTGCCGGGCGAAGACCCGCGCGACGCCTTCGTGTCCAGCCGTTACCCCCGGCTTGACCGTCTGCCGCAGGGTGCGTGCGTGGGCACCTCCAGCCTGCGGCGGCAGACCCAGCTCAAACACCTGCGACCCGACCTGCGCATCGAGGTGCTGCGCGGCAATGTCGGCACCCGATTGCGCAAGCTCGACGAGGGCACCTACGACGCCATTCTGCTGGCCTGTGCCGGATTGATCCGGCTGGGGCTGGCCGCGCGCATTCGAGAGGCCTTGCCGGTTGACGTGTTCGTGCCCGCGGTCGGGCAGGGCATCGTCGGCATCGAATGCCGCGCGGACGATCAGGCCACCCGTGCCTGGCTGGCCCCGCTGGACGACACGCCATCGCGCATCCGTCTGGCGGCGGAGCGCAGCTTCAACCGCCAGTTGGGTGGCAACTGCCAGGTGCCGGTGGCCGGACACGCGGTGCTCACCGACGGGCAGATTCGCCTGGAGGGACTGGTGGGCGCCCCCGACGGCACGCGCCAGCTGCGCCATGTCATCAGCGGGCCGGCGATGGACGCCGAGCGGCTGGGCCAGCAACTGGCCGCACGGCTGCTGGCCGATGGCGCCGGCGAGATCCTGGCCGCCTGCGGTGCCGCGCCGCGGCCAGACTGAGCCGCGCCGCGCTGAGCAACCGCCATGCCGTCAAGGGGTGCGGTTCAGGTCACGGCTGACGGGCCGATGCGGGCAGGTTCGTGGAGCGCCATCTGCCCTTGCTTGCGAAGGTGAATCAGCAGCAGCGACACGGCCGCCGGGGTGACGCCGGGGATGCGTCCCGCCTGTCCCAGGGTTTCGGGGCGATGTTCGGCCAGTTTGGCGCGGACTTCATTGGAGAGTCCGGTCACCACGGCGTAGTCGAAGTGCTCGGGAATGCGGCTCTGTTCGTGGCGGGCGCTGCGCGCCACTTCGGCGCTCTGGCGGTCGATGTATCCGGCGTACTTGACATCGATTTCGATCTGCTCGGCGATGGCGGGCGCCGCGGCCGGGGCCATGCCGTCCTGCACCAGCGAGGCGTAGGTCACCTCGGGTCGGCGCAGCAGTTCCAGGGCGGCGACCTTGTGCTGGCCGTCGCGGACGCGGTGGGCCAGCAGGGCGTGGCGGGCGGTGGCAATGTCGGCGAGTTTGGCGCTGAACGCGGTCCACCGCAGGTCATCGACCAGGCCCAGTTTGCGACCCACGGGCGTCAGGCGCCGGTCGGCATTGTCTTCGCGCAGCAGCAGCCGATGCTCGGCGCGCGAGGTGAACATGCGGTAGGGCTCGGTGGTGCCGCGCGTGGTCAGGTCGTCGACCAGTACGCCGATGTAGGCCTCGTGGCGGCCGGGGATCCACGCGGGTTGGCCCTGCACCTTGCGCGCGGCATTGATGCCGGCCAGCAGCCCTTGCGCGGCCGCTTCTTCGTAGCCGGTGGTGCCGTTGATCTGGCCGGCGAAGAACAGGCCTTCGATTGCGGTGGTTTCCAGTGAGCGCTGCAGGTCGCGCGGATCGAAATAGTCGTATTCGATGGCGTAACCCGGCCGCATGATGCGGGCGTTTTCCAGCCCCTCGATGCTGCGCACGAACGCCAGCTGGATGTCGTAGGGCAGGCTGGTGGAGATGCCGTTGGGGTAGATCTCGGGCGTGGACAGCCCTTCCGGCTCCAGAAAGATCTGGTGCCGGTCCTTGTCGGCAAAGCGATGGACTTTGTCTTCGACGCTGGGGCAATAGCGCGGCCCGGTGCCTTCGATGACACCGGTGAACATCGGCGACCGGTCAAAGCCGCTGCGGATGATCGCGTGGGTGTCGGCGTTGGTATAGGTGATGTGGCAGGGCACCTGGCGCGGGTGATCGTCGGGTGCGCCCATGAACGAGAACACCGGACGCGGGGTGTCGCCGGGCTGTTCGGTCAGGCGGGCCCAGTCGATGCTGCGGCCATCGATGCGCGGCGGCGTGCCGGTCTTGAGGCGACCGACGCGGGGCATCAGGGCGCGCAGGCGCACCGACAGCGGCAGGCTGGGGCCGTCGCCGGCACGGCCACCGGCGTGATGTTCCATGCCGATGTGGATGCGCCCGCCCAGAAAGGTGCCGGTGGTCAGCACCACGGTCGGCGCCGTGAACCGCAGGCCGGCGCGGGTGATCACGCCGCGGACCTTGCCGCCCTCGACGATCAGGTCATCGACCTCCTGCTGAAACAGGTCGAGGTCGGGCTGCTGTTCGAGCGCGGCCCTGACGAAGGCGCGGTACAGGGCGCGGTCGGCCTGGGCACGGGTGGCGCGCACGGCGGGGCCTTTGGATGCGTTCAGGGTGCGGAACTGGATGCCCGCGTGGTCGGCGGCGCGGGCCATCAGGCCGCCGAGCGCGTCGATCTCCTTGACCAGATGCCCCTTGCCGATGCCGCCGATGGCCGGGTTGCAGCTCATCTGACCCAGGGTGTCGATGTTCTGCGTCACCAGCAGGGTGCGCAGACCCATGCGGGCCGGGGCCAGCGCCGCCTCGGTGCCCGCGTGGCCGCCGCCGACGACGATGACGTCGTAGCGATGGGCCTGTTCCAGCAGGGTGGCGTTGGGCGTCATGGGCGCGGTCAGAAGGGGATTTTGCCGGTGAGAATCTCCCACCACATGCGCATGTCGCCCTTGTAGCTCAGCCAGGGGTGCTGAAAGGTGGCGGGCGTGTTCTTCTCGAAGAAAAAGTGCCCGACCCAGGCCCAGGCGTAACCCTGCGCGAAGGCCAGCGCCAGCAACCACCACTGGAAGGTGGCAATGGCCACGGCGGCCAGGGCGAACGACAGCGAGGTGCCGACAAAATGCAGGCGGCGGCTGGTGCGGTTTTCGTGTTCTTTGAGGTAATCGACGTAGAAGGCGTCGAACGTCTCGTAATGGGAGTGCATGGGGCGCATCCGGTGTGAATCGATGCGCATTATAGCGCCCGCCCCGACACGCTCCAGCCGCACTCGGGGTGGCCCGAGACCGCGCCCGCACCCTGCCTTTAGCCGCGCTGAATGGTTGGCCCCAAATTGGGGCATCCAGTACACTCGCGGCGTTTTCAATCCGCCAGAGTTCTCCAGCACGTGAAAGCGACGCGAATTTCGATTAAGAAGGGCCTGACGCTCCCGATCACCGGCCAGCCGGATCAGGCGCTTGTCGATCAGGGCGCCGCCATCACCCAGGTTGGGGTCGTGGGGCCCGACTGTCTCGGCATGAAGCCGACGATGATGGTCGAGGAAGGCGATGGGGTGAAGCTCGGCCAGCCGTTGTTCGAAGACAAGCGCAACCCGGGCGTGATCTACACCGCCCCCGGCGCCGGCAAGGTGGTCGCGATCAATCGCGGCGCCCGTCGCGTGTTGCAGTCGGTGGTGATCGCGCTTGAGGGCGACGCCGCCGAGACTTACGCGTCGTTCGATGCCACCGCGCTGGGCACGCTGCCCGAAGACAAGGTGCGCGCCCAGTTGATTCAGTCCGGCATGTGGACCCGCCTGCGTGCCCGACCCTTCAGCAAGGTGCCGCGGGTCGATGCCAGGGCCGATGCCCTGTTCATCACCGCCATCGACACCAACCCGCTGGCGCCTGATCCGCAGCGGGTCATTGCCGCTGCCGCCGACGATTTCAAGAACGGGGTGACGGTACTCTCGCGTCTCACGCAGGGCCCCACCCTCGTGTGCAAGGCGCCTGACGCGCAAGTGCCGGTGCCCGAACTGGAACGCCTCACGGTTGCCGAGTTTGCCGGGCCGCATCCGGCCGGCAATCCCGGCACGCACATCCATTTTCTGTTCCCGGTGTCGGCCACGCGTTCAGCGTGGTACGTCGGGTATCAGGACGTCATCGCCATCGGCCGTCTGTTCACCACCGGTCGGTTGTCGACCGAGCGGGTGATTTCGCTGGCCGGTCCCTTGGCCAAGCATCCGCGCCTGATGCGCACCCGCGTCGGCGCCAGCATCGAAGAACTGATCGCCAATGAAGTCAGCTCGGCTGCCGATGCACGGGCCTTGTCGGGCTCGGTGTTCAACGGCCGCACCGCGCGGGCCTGGAGCGCCTTTCTGTCGCCCTACCACACGCAGGTGACGGTGATGCCGGAAGGTCGCACCCGTGAGCTGTTTGGATGGGTGCGCCCCGGTGTGGACCGCTATTCAAAAATGAACGTGCTGTTCAGTGCCCTGCAGCGCGCCAAGCGCCGCTTCGAGTTCACCACGCATGTGAACGGCTCGCCGCGCGCCATGGTGCCGATCGGCAACTACGAATCGGTGATGCCGTTGGATATTTTGCCCACGCAGCTGCTGCGCTATCTTTTGGTGCGTGACACCGACATGGCCCAGCGTCTGGGGGTGCTGGACCTGGATGAAGAAGATCTGGCGCTGTGCTCGTTCGTCTGTGTGGGCAAGTACGAATTCGGGCCGGTGCTGCGCGAGAATCTGGAACAGATCGAAGCCGAAGGCTGATGGGCGCCCGCGCGCCGAGCCGAAGGACATAGAGGATGACTGCGATGACCGGACGCGATGCGCGCGTTCCCCCATCGCCTTGTGTAATCGAGGGATGACATGGCTGGTATCAGAGACTTTTTAGACCGCGCACACCCGCTCTTTGCCAAGGGCGGCAAGTTCGAGAAGTTCTACGCCGTCTACGAGATGGTGGACACCTTCTTCTACTCGCCCTCCGACACGGCCCGCGGCGCACCGCACGTGCGGGACGGCATCGATCTCAAGCGCGTGATGATCTACGTGTGGATGGCGACCTTTCCCGCCGTCATCGTCGGTTGCTGGAACGTCGGCTTCCAGGCCAACACGGCCATGGAATCGATGGGGCTGGAGCAGGTCGACAACTGGCGCCACGTGTTTCTGCATTACTTCGGCTACAGCGCCGACAGTTTCATCGCCAACCTGGCGCACGGGATGCTGTACTGGATTCCGATCTACATGACCACCTTCATCGTGGGCGGCATGTGGGAGGTGCTGTTTGCCTCGGTGCGCAACCACGAGGTGAATGAGGGCTTCTTCGTCACCTCGATCCTGTTCTCCCTGATTCTGCCGCCGAGCATTCCGCTCTGGCAGGTGGCCCTGGGCGTCAGCTTTGGTGTGGTGATCGGCAAGGAAATCTTTGGCGGCACCGGCAAGAATTTTCTCAATCCGGCGCTGGTGGGCCGCGCATTCCTCTACTTTGCCTACCCGGCGCAGATGTCGGGCGACACGGTCTGGACGGCGGTAGACGGCTGGACTTCCGCCACGACCCTGGGGGTCGCCAAGCTGGAAGGCATGGCCGGCATTGAAGCCGCCGGCATCAACTGGATGGACACCTTCCTGGGGGTGACGCAGGGCAGCATCGGCGAGGTCTCGGCGCTGGCCATCTTCATTGGCGGCGCGTTCCTCATGATCACCGGGGTGGCGAGCTACCGCATCGTGTTCGGGGTGTTCCTCGGCATGGTGGCCATGTCGGTCCTGTTCAACGTTGCGGGTGCTGACACCAACCCGATGACAGGCGTGCCGTGGTACTGGCACCTCACCATCGGCGGTTTCGCCTTCGGCATGATGTTCATGGCCACCGACCCGGTGTCGGCAACGATGACCGACGCCGGCCGCTGGATCTACGGTGTGCTGATCGGAGCGCTGACGGTCTTGATTCGTGTGGTCAACCCGGCGTATCCGGAAACCATCATGTTGGCGATTCTGTTCTCCAACATCGTCGCGCCGCTGATCGACTATGGCGTCATCCGCGCCAACATTTCCCGTCGCGAACGCCGTCTTGCGACGCCGTCCCCGGCGGCTTGAGCCCCAGATTCGGAGTGCACAGCAAACATGGCGCTTAACAAAGACAGCAAGGCGTACACCCTCATCGTCGCAGCGGTGCTCTGCCTCGTCGGCTCGGTGCTGGTGTCGACGGCGGCGGTGGTCCTGAAGCCGCAGCAGACGGCCAACCGGCAGCTGGATCGGCAGGTCAACATTCTGCGGGTGGCCGGGCTTTACGAGCCGGGCATCGATGTCGCGGCCGTCTTCGACGAACGCGTCGAGGCCAAGGTGATCGACTTCACCACGGGCGAAGTCGCCGAAGGCAAGGACCCGTCCAACTTCGACCCCAAGGCCGAAGCGCGCGATCCGGCCAATCGGCTCACCCTGAGCACCGCCGAAGACATCGCCGGGGTGGGTGATCATTCCAAGTTCGGGCTGGTTTACCTGGTTCGCGACAAGGACGACAAGATCAGCCGCATCGTGGTCCCCATCCACGGCTACGGGCTATGGTCGACCATGTACGCGTTTCTGGCGCTGGAATCGGATGCCGATACCGTGGCGGGCATTTCCTACTACCAGCAGGCCGAAACGCCAGGGCTGGGCGGCGAGGTGGAGAACCCCCGCTGGGCCGCGCAGTGGGAAGGCAAGGAGATTTACGGCGAAGACGGCGATGTCGCGTTCCGCCTGGTGCGCGGCGGTGCCTCGCCTGACGACAAATATGGGGTCGATGCGCTGTCCGGCGCGACCCTGACCTCCAAGGGGGTCACGAACTCGGTCCGGTACTGGCTGTCGAATTCGGCCTATCGCGGCTACCTCGAAAAAGTGCGCAAAGGAAACGCTGATGTCTGAGTCCAGCAAGCTGGTTGTCGAGCCCATCTCCGACAACAATCCCATCATTCTGCAGGTGTTGGGCATCTGCTCGGCGCTTGCCGTCACCACGCAGATGATGCCGGCGCTGGTGATGTCGATCAGCCTCACGGCGGTGATCGTGTTCACCAGTTTCTTTGTCAGTCTGATCCGCAATGTCATCCCGTCGAACATCCGCATCATCGCGCAGGTCACGGTGGCGGCGGTGGGCGTGATTCTGGTCGACCAGGTGCTCAAGGCTTATGCCTACGACATGAGCAAGCAGTTGTCGGTGTTCATTGGCCTGATTCTCACCAACTGCATCGTGCTGGGCCGCGCGGAAGCGTTCGCCATGAGCAACACGCCGGGCCGCGCCGCGCTGGATGGCATCGGAAACGGGCTCGGCTACAGCGTCATTCTGATGATCGTCGCCTTCTTCCGTGAGCTGTTCGGCTCCGGCAAGCTGTTCGGTTTCGAGATCATGCCGCTGGTCACCGAGGGCGGCTGGTATCAGTCCAATGGGCTGATGCTGTTGCCGCCCAGCGCCTTCTTCCTGATCGGGCTGATCATCTGGGTGGTGCGCACCTGGAAGCCGGCACAGGTCGAAAAGCCGTCCTTCCAGATTCACCAGGTGCACCGCACCGAAGTGCTTTAACCCGGAGCCTGCACCATGGAACTCGTCAATCTGGCGATCAAATCGATCTTTGTCGAAAACCTCGCGCTCGCGTTCTTTCTGGGGATGTGCACGTTTCTCGCCATCTCGAAGAAGATCGAAACCGCGTTTGGCCTGGGGGTTGCCGTGGTGGCGGTGCAGACCATCACGGTGCCGGTCAACAACCTGATCTACAACTACCTGTTGCGTGATGGCGCGCTGGCCTGGGCCGGGCTGCCGAATGTGGACCTGTCCTTTCTGGGCTTGATCAGCTACATCGGCGTGATCGCGGCGCTGGTGCAGATTCTGGAGATGGCCCTCGACAAGTACGTGCCCGCGCTCTACAACGCGCTGGGCATTTTCCTGCCGCTGATCACGGTGAACTGCGCCATCCTCGGCGGTTCGCTGTTCATGGTGGAGCGTGATTACACCTTGGCAGAGGCCACCACCTACGGCTTCTCCAGTGGCCTGGGATGGCTGCTGGCCATCGTGCTGTTCGCTGGCGTTCGCGAAAAGCTGAAGTACTCGGATGTGCCCGACGGGCTGCAGGGCCTGGGCATCGCGTTCATCAGCGCCGGTCTGCTGGCTTTCGGATTCATGGCGTTCTCGGGCATACAGCTCTAGGCACGCCAAGCCTGATTAAACGGAAGGAAACCTATGTTTTTGGAAATTGGTCTCGGCGTCGCCTTCTTCACCGGCATCATCCTGTCGTTGGTTATGGTGATTCTGTTCGCGCGCAGCAAGCTGGTCCCGCAGGGCAATGTCACGCTGCTGGTGAACAACGAGCGCACCCTGAAAGTGCCCACCGGCGGCAAGTTGCTGACGACGCTGGCCGAGAACGGCCTGTTCATTCCGTCGGCCTGTGGAGGCGGGGGCTCCTGCGCCCAGTGCCGGCTCAAGGTGCTTGAAGGCGGCGGCAACATCCTGCCCACCGAGTTGTCACACATCACCAAGCGCGAGGCCAAGGAGGGCGAACGTCTCTCCTGCCAGGTCAACGTCAAGCAGGACATGAAGATCGAGGTGCCCGAAGAAGTCTTCGGCGTCAAGAAGTGGCGCTGCAAGGTGCGGTCCAACCACAACGTCGCGACCTTCATCAAGGAATTGGTGCTGGAACTGCCCGAGGGCGAGAACGTCGATTTCCGGGCCGGGGGCTACATCCAGATCGAATGCCCGCCGCACCAAGTGCACTACAAAAATTTCGAGGTGGACGAGCGCTTCCGCGACGACTGGGACCACTTCGACGTTTGGCAGTACACCTCGAAGGTCACCGAAAAGGTCGAGCGCGCGTACTCAATGGCCAGCTATCCGGAAGAGAAGGGCATCATCATGCTCAACGTCCGCATTGCCAGCCCGCCGCCACGCCAGCCCAACGTGCCGGCCGGCAAGATGTCGAGCTACATCTTCAACCTCAAGCCGGGTGACGAGGTCACGATTTCGGGCCCCTTCGGCGAGTTCTTCGCCCGCGACACCGACAAGGAAATGGTGTTCATCGGCGGCGGTGCCGGCATGGCACCGATGCGCAGCCACATTTTCGACCAGCTTCGCCGACTCAAGTCCAAGCGCAAGATGAGCTTCTGGTATGGCGCGCGCTCGCTGCGCGAAATGTTCTACGTCGAAGACTTCGACATGCTCGCCAAGGAGAACGACAACTTCACCTGGCATGTCGCGCTGTCTGAGCCCAAGCCCGAAGACAACTGGACCGGCTATACCGGCTTCATCCACAACGTCATCTACGAGCACTATCTCAAGGATCACAAGGCGCCGGAAGACTGCGAGTACTACATGTGTGGCCCGCCGATGATGAACGCCGCGTGCATCAAGATGCTGCTCGATCTGGGCGTTGAGCGCAAAGACATCATGCTGGACGACTTTGGGGGGTGAGCGTCATTTTTAGCGAAGCGAAAAATGACGCGAACGCCCGGCCACGGATGGCCGGGCCGGGCTGCGCTCATCGTGACGCGGTCGCGCCACGGAGGGCAGTCACGGGCTCCGCCCATCGTGCCGCGAAAAATGACACGCAGGTGCGGCCACGGATGGCCGGGCCGGGCTGTGCTCATCGTGACGCGGTCGCGCCATGGAGGGCCGTCACGGGCTCCGCCCATCGTGCCGCGAAAAATGACACGCAGGTGCGGCCACGGATGGCCGGGCCGGGCTGTGCTCATCGTGACGCGGTCGCGCCATGGAGGGCAGTCACGGGCTCCGCCCATCGTGCCGCGAAAAATGACACGCAGGTGCGGCCACGGATGGTGGCCTGGCAAGGCGTGGCCTGCGCTGACAGGCGAGGTCAATCGTGAGTCAACTGTTGGCCACGCTGTTGGTGACCTTTTCGGTCTTCATGCTTGCCGTGGGGGGCATGGCAGTGGGCTGGCTGGTGCAGGGCAAGGTCATCAAGGGCAGCTGTGGCGGGTTGGGGGGCGACAGTTGCGGCATCTGCAAGAAGCCTTGCGACGAGCGGGTCAAGAAGCTCTCCGAGCTTGAAAAGGCGTCGGCGCCCTGATTCGCGTGGCCTGCCAACGTTGCCCAGAACTGATTCAAACACAGGGGAAGATTGGATGAGCCGTTCACTGCGCGACATCACCGTCAAAGAATTCATGTCGGCGTCGCTGGTCAGCTTCAGCCCTGACACCGACATCTTCGCGGCCATCAAGCTGCTGGTGGCGCGCGCGGTTTCGGGTGCGCCGGTGCTGGATCAGTTCGGCAACATCATCGGCATGTTGTCCGAGCGTGACTGCATGAAAGTGGCGCTCAACGCGGCCTACCACGACGAGCTTGGCGGCCGTGTGTCCGACTTCATGACCCGCAATCCGATCTCCGTCGATGCCAGCGCCAGCATTCTTGAAGTGGCCGAGATTTTCTTCACCAACCCGTTCAAGCGCCTGCCGGTGATTCATCAGCAGCGCCTGGTCGGTCAGGTGTCGCGCTCCGACGTGCTCAAGGCCATTGACCGCTTCGTGCAGGTCGACCAGAAGCCCGCTTGATCATGCAAACCGTCGCGGTTCGGCGCGCGCTTGACCTGCGCGCCGGCCGCTGAGCCCGGTGCGCGCGTTCTCACGCCCGCCTGACGACGACACGCCCGACAGCGCGCCCGACTGGCGCATCATCGGGCGGCTGCTCCCGTTTCTCGGGGTCCATTGGCGACGCATCACGGTTGCACTGGCCTGCCTGGTCCTGGCCAAGCTGGCCACCGTCACCTTGCCGATGCTGATGAAGCGCCTCGTGGACGGCTTCTCGGGTGCGCCCGAGGTGTTGGTGATGCCCGTGGCGCTGCTGCTGGCCTACGCGGTCATGCGCTGGGCCAGTGGCCTGTTTGCCGAGCTGCGGGACATCGCTTTTGGCCATGTGGGCGAACGGGTGGTGCGACAGGTGTCGGGTGCGGTGCTGAAGCACCTGCATGCGCTTGAACTGGCCTACCACCTCGAACGCCGCACCGGCGCACTCTCGCGCGACATCGAACGCGGCCAGGGCGGCATCAGTTTTCTGCTGCGGTTCCTGCTCTTCAACATTCTGCCGACCGTGCTCGAGATCGGCATGGTCGCGGTGATTCTCGGCGCCGCCTACGGGGCACCCTACGCCGTGCTGACGGCGGTTTCGGTTGCCGTCTACCTGGTGTTCTCGATCGCCGTCACGCAGTGGCGCACGCAGTTTCTGCGCGATGCCAACCGCCTCGACGCCGATGCCAATACGCGCGCCGTGGACAGCCTGCTCAACTATGAAACCGTCAAGTACGCCAACACCGAGGCGCGCGAGGCGCAGGCCTACGACGAGGCACTGGGGGTCTGGGAGCGCGCCCAGCTCAAGAGCCGCCTCAGCCTCGCCGGCCTGAACATCGGCCAGGGCCTGATCATCGCCGTGGCGATGACTTCGATGATGTGGATGGCCGCGCAGGGCATCACCCGCGGCGACCTCACCGTCGGCGACTTCGTGGCCATCAACGCCTACATGATGCAGTTGTTCATTCCGCTGAACCTGCTGGGTTTCGTCTACCGCGAAATTCGCCGCGCACTCACCGACATGGGGCGCATGTTCGGGCTGCTGGACCGCAAGCCCGCGTGGCCGGATCACCCCGACGCGCGTCCCCTGCCGGCAGGGGACGTGACCGTGCGCTTCGAGCACGTGGACTTTGCCTACGCCGCCGACCGGCCGCTGCTGCGCGAGGTCAGCTTTGAGCTGCGGCCAGGGCAGACGCTCGCGGTGGTGGGCGCCACCGGCAGCGGCAAGTCGTCGCTGGCGCGCCTGCTCTACCGCTTCTACCCGCCCACTGCGGGGGCAATCACGGTCAACGGGCAGCACATCGACCATTGGACCACCGAGTCACTGCGGCGGCGGATTGCCGTGGTGCCGCAAGAGCCGGTGCTGTTCAACGGCAGCCTGGGGGACAACATTTGCTACGGCGAAGCAGCGCCCGATCCGCAAGTCGTGCAAGAGGTTCTGGCCGCCACACAGCTTGCCGACTGGATTGCGCGCCTGCCGCAGGGCCTGAACACGCCGGTGGGCGAGCGCGGCCTGAAACTCAGTGGCGGCGAGAAGCAGCGCGTCGCCCTGGCGCGGGCGCTGATCAAGCCGGCCTCGATCCTGGTGCTGGACGAGGCCACCTCGGCGCTCGACGCTTTCACCGAGCAGCGCGTGCTCCGCGCCCTGGCCGCGCGCGTGCCGCGCCGCGCCTGTGTGGTGATCGCCCACCGGCTGGCCTCGATTCGTCACGCAGACGAGATCATCGTGCTGGACCATGGGCGGGTGATCGAACGGGGGACGCATGCAACGCTGTTGGCCCAGCAAGGCCCCTATGCCGGGCTCTGGCGGGCGCAGATTGCGCACCGTCTGCACGACGACGTCACCTCTGGACCGTGAAGTCGCGACGCCTGCTGCAGCCCTGCTTCCACCCGGATAAAGTCATGGGCCCTCGCTGTAAAAAACGACCATGAGCCCTACCGCAAACACGATTCTGGTGACCGGCGCCGCCGGCGCGCTGGCGCGCCGCGTGATTCGCCTTCTGGCCGCCCGGCATCGGGTCATCGCCGTGGATTTCAGACGCCAGGTCGAGTGCACCGACGCTGCGGCGTCCTACCAGCTCGACGTGCACTCGCGCGGCTTCGAAGACGTGTTCCGCCAGCACAAGATCGACACGGTGATGCACATCGGCCGCGTGTTCGCCCACGAGCAGAGCCGCCAGCACCGCTACAACGCCAACGTGCTGGGCAGCAAACGGTTGTTCGAGCTGTCGCGCAAATATGGGGTGCGCCAGCTCATCGTGCACTCGACCTATTTCGTCTACGGCGCGGCGCGCTTCAACCCGGCGCTGATGGACGAAGAAACGCCGCTCAAGGCCAGCGCCGTCACGCACGACCTGGTGGACGCCGTCGAGCTCGAGAACCTCACGCAGATCTATCTGCGGAAATACCCCGAGCTGAACATCACCCTGCTGCGTCCCTGCAACATTCTCGGGCCGGGCGTGCGCAACAGCCTGTCGCTGTTGCTGTCGCGGGCCGTCGCGCCGGTGATCGTCGGCCATTCGCCGTTGATGCAGTTCCTGCATGTCGATGACATGGCGCACGCCCTGGTGCTGGCCCAGCAGGGCAATCGGCCGGGCATCTACAACGTGGCCCCGGCCGAATCGGTGCCGTATCAAGCGGCCGTTGTTCAGTCTGGGTGCCGGCGGCTGCCGGTAGTCTTGCCCGGAAGCTTGCCGCGCTTGCTTCGTTCAGTGATGAACCGCAACGCGTACTTTCCCCCGTACTTGATCAACTACCTCAAATATCCCGTCGTCATCGATGGCAGCCTGTTTGCAGACACCTTTGATTGGCAGCCGGTACACACCGCAGCCGAGATCTTCGAGATCTATCGCCGCGCCAAGCGCCGCTGATCGTCAGTGAACAGGTTGCTTGCAGTTTGCTTGCAGTTTGATTGAAGCCCACATCGAAACAAGGAGCGCCTCATGGCCAAACCCAAAACCCCGAAGATTGACACCGGTATTCCCAGAGACAGCCGCGAAGCCACGGCCGAAGGCTTGAGCCGCCTGCTCGCCGACGAGTACACGCTGTACCTGAAGACCCACAATTTTCACTGGAACGTGACCGGGCCGATGTTCAACACCCTGCACACCATGTTTGAAACGCACTATCAGGAATCGGCGCTGGCGGTCGACGACATTGCCGAGCGCATCCGCGCCCTGGGCTTCCCGGCGCCCGGCACCTACAAGCAGTACGCGGCCCTGTCGACCATTGAAGAAGAATCCGGCGTGCCGGAGGCGCTGGAGATGGTCAAGCTGTTGGTCAAGGGGCACGAGGCCTGCGCCAAGACCGCCCGCACCGTCTTTCCGATTGCCGAAGGCGGCCAGGACGAGGTCACCGCCGACCTGCTGACCCAGCGTTTGCAGGTGCACGAGAAGACCGCATGGATGCTGCGCAGCCTGCTGCAGTAGGCACATGACCGCCCCGCCTGGGTCTTCAACGCCGCGCCCGGTCATCCAGGCGCGGCGTTTGTCGGTGCACTACCGTCGCCGGGCCAGACACTGGTGGGGGCGGGCGTCGGAGGTTCGCGCGGTGGATCAGCTCGATCTGAACCTCCACCCCGGCGAAACACTGGGCATCGTCGGCGAATCGGGCTGCGGCAAATCAACGCTCGCCCGGGCGCTGATCGGACTGGTGCCGGTGACCCGAGGCTCGGTGGAGATCAACGGCCAAGACATCACCCGGTTCAATGCCGCCCAGTGGCGAGCATTGCGGCGGCAGGTGCAGTTCGTGTTCCAGGACCCGCTGGCCAGCCTCGATCCACGCATGACCGTCGGTCAGGCCATCACCGAACCGATGATGTCGCTCTGCCCGGAATGGGGCGCGGCCGAACGGCAACGGCGCATGGCCGAGTTGATGGAGCGCGTCGGTCTGTCAGCGGCGCTACAGAACCGCTATCCCCACGAGTTCTCGGGCGGCCAATGCCAGCGGGTCGGCATTGCCCGCGCGTTGGCGGTGGAGCCCTCCATTCTCATCTGCGACGAGCCGGTCTCGGCCTTGGATGTTTCCGTGCAGGCGCAGATCGTCAATCTGCTGCGCAGCCTGCAGCGCGAGCGTGGACTGTCGATGCTGTTCATCGCCCACGACCTTGCGGTGGTGCGGCATCTGTCCGATCGCATCATGGTCATGTACCTCGGCCGGGTGATGGAGCAGGCGCAAACCGATGCCCTGTTCGAGTCGCCGCGGCACCCTTACACCCGTGCGCTGCTGGCCTCCATTCCACGCCCCGACCGGCCGCTGCCGACCGACGATGAGCGCCTGAGCGGCGAGCTGCCGTCGGCCGCAATGGTGCATCCGGGCTGTGTGTTCGCCTCGCGATGCCCCATCGCGGAAGGGCTGTGTTCCATGCAGCCGCCGCCGGTGCACCGCGACCGGAACGGCTCGGCCGCCTGTCACTTCATTGGCGGCAACGCGGCCATGAGCTCAACCGTGCTCAGCCGCCCGCTCGGCGTCTGATCGACAGCCTCACCGGCGGCAGTTGGGCGTACGACCTGCGCGGCGGGCGCGCTCATAAAGGGGCATCGAGTTGGCCAGCTCGGCGTTCAGGTCACGAATGCGCGTGTCGTGGGACGGGTGCGTGCTGGTGAACTCAGCGGGTGACCGCCCCCCTGCGGCGGCCGCCATGTTCTGCCACAGCTCCACGGCGGCAGCCGGGTTGAAGCCCGCTTCGGCCATGTAGCGCATGCCCAGAATGTCCGACTCGGACTCGTCACGCCGCGAGTTCGGCAGCACCAGCAGCATGTTCGCGCCGGCACCAATCAAATCCCCGCTCACGCCGGTGGCCGCCGAAAACACCGAGACGCCGAGCTGCGTGGCAATCTGGTTGGAGACGCGCGCACCCGAATGGCCGGCAATGACGTGGGCAATTTCGTGACCGATGACGGCGGCCAACTGGTCCTGCGTCTTGGCCACTTTCAGCAGACCGGTATAGACGCCGATCTTGCCGCCCGGCAGTGCGAAGGCATTGACCTGGTCAGACTCGAAGGTTTGCACTTCCCAATCGGTGCGGCCGGGGATGAACGGCAGAATGTTGTTGGTCACGCACTCCACATAGCGGCGCGTCGCGGCCGACTGGGTGACCGGCAGCTCCTGCTTCATCTCGGTGAACGCCTGCACGCCCATTTCAGTGAGCTGGGCGTCGCTGATCAGCCGAAGCTGGTTGCGGCCGGTCGGCGAGGTGGCGCAGGCCACGACGGCCGCGGTCGCGGCGGCCACGACCAGTCCCGACATCCACCGATTGGCCCACCGCGTGCGTTTGATCTGCATCTGCCTGATTCCCCGAGTCTTAAAAGCGCTTGCGCACTCTAAGCGCAATTCATGAACACGGCCTGAGACGGCCTCAGGGTTCCAGCCGTTCCAGCCGCCAGGTGGAACCCTCGCGGGCGTAGCGCAGGCGGTCGTGAAAGCGTCCGCCGCGGCCCTGCCAGAACTCGATGTGCTGCGGCGTCAGCCCGTAGCCGCCCCAGTGCTCGGGAAGCGGTACCGGGCCGTCCGCGTAGCGCGCCTCCACCTCGGCCAGCCGGGCATCGAGTTCCGACCGGTCACGCACCACCGACGACTGCCGCGACGCGTGCGCCGCCAGTTGAGAGCCGCGATAACGCGTCGCGAAGTACGCGGCCGACAGCGCCCGCGGCAGGGGATGGACCGGCCCCTCGATGCGCACCTGGCGCTCCAGGCGGTCCCACCAGAACGTCGCCGCCGCCACCGGATTCACCGCCAACTCCTGCGCCTTGCGGCCGCGATAGTCGGTATAGAAGGTGAACGCCCCCTCGTGCAGCCCTTTGAACAGCACGATGCGCAGGCTGGGGCGGGCCATGGCGTCGGCCGTGGCCAGCGCCATGGCCCCTGGCTCGATCATGCCGGCCGCGCGTGCGTCCTCCAGCCAGCGCAGGAACTGTTCGAGCGGATCGGCCGCCACATCGTCGACATTCAACGGCGGATTCTTCGTGTATTGCGACACGGTGACCTCTGGCAAACTCGGGCGCTCTATTGTGACGGAATCAACCATGAGCTCATTCAAAGCGATACGCGTGCATCAGGTCGAGCGCGCGACCCATTCCCAACTTGAGACGCTGACCCTGAATGACCTTTCAGCAGGCGAGGTGGTGATTCGCGTGGCGTGGTCGGGCCTCAATTACAAAGATGCGCTGGCCGTGAGCGGCAAGGGCCGCATCATCAAATCGTTTCCCAGAAACGCCGGCATCGACCTCAGTGGCGAAGTCGTCAGCAGTGACGCCGCCGATTTCAAGCCGGGCGACAAGGTGCTGGTCACCGGCTGCGGCATCGGTGAATCTCTGGACGGCGGCCTGTCAGAAATGGCCCGCGTGCCGGCCTCGGCCGTGGTGAAGCTGCCCGCGGGCCTGAGCCTGCGCGAGGTCATGGTGATCGGCACCGCCGGCTTCACGGCGGCACTGGCGCTCAAGCGCATGCGCGACAACCACCAGCACCCCGACATGGGGCCGATTCTGGTCAGCGGCCCCACCGGCGGCGTTGGCGGCGTCGCCCTCGACCTGTTCAGCGGTCAAGGCTTCGAAGTGCACGCCCTGACCGGCAAGGCCGAGGCCCAGGCCGACTACCTCAAGGCGCTTGGCGCCCACACCGTGGTCGACCGGCTGACCCTGGAAATGGGCAACAAACCCCTGGAGTCGGCCTTGTGGGGGGGCGCCGTCGACAACCTCGGTGGCCCCACGCTGGGCTACCTGACCCGCACCGTGAAGCCCTGGGGCAACATCGCCACCATCGGTCTGGCGCAGGCGCACACGCTCGACACCACGGTGATGCCCTTCATCCTGCGCGGCGTGTCGTTGCTCGGAATTCACTCGGTGGAATGTCCGCGCCCCTGGCGCGAGTGGATCTGGCAGCAGCTGGCCGGGCCGTGGAAGCTGCGTCACCTCGACACCCTCGTGAGGCGAGAGATCACACTGGACCAGGTCAAGGAAACCTGTGACCAGCAGATCGCCGGCGCACTGGTGGGGCGCACCGTGGTCAAGTTGTCGGGTCAGCTCTGAAGCGCAGTCTCAGGCGCTGAACAAAGAAAAGCCGGGCCTGTAGCCCGGCTTTTCATGCCAATCGCATCAGTATTGAATCAAACCCCCAACTTCATCATCAGCTTGACGATCTTTTCCGAGGTCTTGGTGTAGGGCGGGAACAGCAGCTTCGCCAGCATGAAGCGGGTGCGGACCATGGCCCGTTCGTGCGAGAACGCCTTGAAGCCCCAGAAGCCGTGCGCCGAGCCGATGCCGGAGTTGTTCACGCCGCCAAACGGCAGGTTGCCGTGCAGAAAATGCACCACGGCATGGTTGATGCACGTGCCGCCGGCGCTGGTCTGTTTGCTCACTTTCTCGATGTTGGCCTCGTCCCGGCTCCAGATGTAGAGCGCCAGCGGCTTGGGCGCGTCATTGATCTTGCGGATCACCTGGTCCAGATCGCGATAACCCATGATCGGCAGCAGCGGCCCGAAAATCTCCTCTTCCATGATCTTCGCGTCGGGCGGCAGATTGTCGAGCAGGGTGGGTGCCACAAAGCAGTCGTCGGCGTCGGCGGTGCCCCCGCACAGCGGCGTTGCGCCCTTGGCCACGGCATCGTCGAGCAGGGCCTTGATGCGGCCGGTGTGCCGGCTGTTGACGATGCGTGCCAGGAAGGGGCTGGCCTGGCGCGCCGCGTCGTCGTCGCCGTAAACGGTCTTCAGCACTTTCAGGCAGGCGGCGATGAAGGCCGGCTTCACCGATTCGTGCACGTAGATGTGGTCCGGCGCGATGCAGGTCTGGCCGTTGTTGGTGAACTTGCCCCAGAGAATGGTCTGGGCGGCCAGTTCGAGGTCGGCGCTTTCGTCGATCACCGTGGGCGACTTGCCGCCCAGTTCCAGCGTCACGCTGGTCAGGTGCTTGGCGGCGGCGGCCATCACCACTTTGCCGATGACGGGCGAGCCGGTGAAAAAGATGTGGTCGAACGGCAGGCTGAGCAGTTCGGTGGAGACCTCCACCTCGCCTTCGATCACCGCCACTTCGTCTTCGGGGAACACCTCGCGAATGATGCGTGACATCAGCGCGGCGGCGTGCGGCGTCATTTCAGACGGTTTGATGATGACCGTGTTGCCTGCGGCAATGGCCGAGGCCAGGGGGCCGAAGCTCAGGTTCACCGGGTAGTTCCAGGGCGAAATGATCAGGCAGCGGCCCTTGGGCTCGTGCTGCACCCAGGCTTTGGTGCCCAGCATCATCCGCGTGGGCATCACGTTGCGCGGCTTCATCCACTTCTTCAGATGACGCACCGCGTCGTTGATCTCGGCGATCACCGGCAGAATTTCGGTGGCATCGACTTCCACCGCCGGCTTCCTGAAGTCGGCATGGCCGGCCTCGCGAATCGCATCCTGATGGGCGAACATCGCGTCCTTCAGGCGCTTGAGCTTGGCGATGCGCTCAGCGGCGGTGGACGTGCGCAGGCGCAGCGCCGTTTCACGATGGGATTCAAAGATGTCGCGGATGCGGGTCTGCGGCGGATTGCCGGTGCCGGGCAGATTGTTGACGGCAAGGTTCATGACCTCTCCTAAGCGTAATGAAACAGGCGGCAACGTTATAGGACAGGCAAGCGTGTCACAAGCCGGCGCCGCTACACTTGCGGGTAGGGCCGCAGGCCAAATGCTGCGCCCGCGACGCCGGGCACCCACCTGCCGGGCGTACGACAACAACACGGGGGAAATGCCGATGGCCATACTCAAACCGCTGGACGCCGCCTGGTTTTACGTCGACACCAAAGAGACGCCCATGCACGTGGGCTGCATGGCGATCTTCTCGCTGCCAGACGACGCCGGCCCCGACTTCATCGCCAACCTGTTCAGCCACTTGCGCGAAGCACCGCAGTTCGCGCCGCCGTTCAATCTCAAGCTGCGCAGCCCGCGCTTCAAGAGCGTGCTGCCGGTGTGGCAGACCGCCCGCAAGATCGATCTTGACTATCACCTGCGGCATTCCGCGTTGCCCAAGCCGGGCGGCGAGCGCGAGCTGGGGGTGCTGGTGTCGCGCCTGCACTCACACCCGCTGGACTTCAACCGGCCGCTGTGGGAAGCGCACATCATCGAAGGGCTGGAGAACAAGCGCTTTGCCCTCTACATGAAAATGCACCACTCCATGGTCGACGGCGTGGGCGGCATGCGCATGCTGCAGAAGATGATGGTGCCCGATCCCAAGGCCTCCGCCCTGCCGCCGCCCTGGGCGATTGGCCGGGGCACCGGCCCGCGCGACGGCACCCGCGCGCCGCCGCGCGTGTTCCAGCGCCTGCGCGCGCAGTGTGCGGCGGCGCCGCAGGTGGGCAAGGCCGTGGGTCATGTGGTGGCCGAGCGGTTTCGTCGCCGGGTGGTGATGGACGAGACGCTGCCGTTCGAGGGGCCTCGTTCCCTGCTCAACCAGCGGGTGTCCGGGCAGCGCCGCTTTGCCACGCAGTTTTACGACCTGGCGCGGATCAAGGCGGTGGCCAAGGCGGCGTCGGTTTCGGTCAACGATGTCTTTCTGGCCCTGTGCAGCGGCGCCTTGCGCCGCTATCTGGCCGAGGTGCAGGCCCTGCCCGAGGCATCGCTGACGGCCGGCATTCCGGTGTCGATACGGCCCGAAGGCGATGATGAATCCAGCAACGCCATCAGCTTCATCATTGCCAGTCTCCACACCGACTTCAGCGACCCGCTGGACCGTCTGCAGGCCATACGCCGGTCCACCGAAGCGGCCAAGGCGCAGTTGCACAAGTTGCCGGCGGCGGGCCTGACCAGCTACACGATGCTGTTCATGGCGCCGTTCATGGTGCAGCTGCTGGCCGGCCTGGGTGGCGTGGCGCGGCCCATGTTCAACATCACCGTGTCCAACGTGCCCGGCCCCACCGTGCCGCTGTATTTCAACGGGGCCCGCATGGAGCAGATGTACCCCGTGTCGCTGCTGACGCACGGGCAGGGGCTGAACATCACCTGCCTCAGCTACGCGGGCCAGTTCAACATTGGCCTGACCGGCTGTCGCGACTCGCTGCCGCACATGCAGCGGCTGGCGGTGTACATGGGGGACACGCTGGCAGAACTTGAGCAGGCGCTCGCGCCGCAGGCCGCACCGGCCAGGGCGCGCGCAACGCCCAAACCCAAGCCCAAACCCAAAGCCAAGCCCAAGCCCAGAGCCAGATCCGGCCCCGGCCTCAAGACCTGAAGGCGCGTCCTCAGGCGGGCGGTGCCGTCGCGCTGGCGGCGCCGCCCCAAAGGTGCACGCCGTATTTCCAGTAGCCATTGACGTTGGCCAGACGCGGGTCTTCGTGCTCGGGCATGGCCAGCACTTCGCCGTCGATCAGCGGCTTCAGGCGCGGATAGAGCGCCTTGCCGCCGCCGCCGGTGATGACGATGGCCTCAAGGTCCCAGTCGTCCGACCACAGCCGGTTCACCTCGGTGGCGATGCGTTCGGCCAGTTGGTCGAAGGCCTGCTGGATCACCGGCTTGAGGTCGTACAGCGTGCCCTTCACCCTCAGGCTGCCGTGGGTGAAGGCCTCGTGCAGGCGGAACAGTTCGATGCTCACGCCCGACTGATCCTGCAGATGCGACGCCACCCGCGCATAGGCGCTCGACATGCCGGAGTCGGTCGACAGGCTGCCGCGCTCGGAATAGCGGGTCTTGTCGCTGATGGTGAAATCGGCGGTGCGAAAGCCGATGTCGATGATGCCGATCTTCTCGGTCACGAAGCGTTGCGACGACGGCTTGCCCAGGTTGTTCAGCATCAAGCCGAACAGGCTGCCGAAGGGCTGGGGAATGACCCGCACCTGCTCGATGTAAAGCTGCTGCTCCACCGGCCGGCCATCGGCGCCGAACACCACCAGCGCATGGCGGCCCTTGAGCAAGGCCGTAACGGCCTCGCGATAGCGCTTGAAAAAACTCACCGGCAGGCCGGTGACCAGGCGAATCGGGTCGCCATCCGGCGCATACGGGGCAATCGCCGCCAGCGCCAGATGCTTGGCGTGCTTGGCCATGAACTGCGCCGGGTCGAGGGTGAAGCGGCGGCCGCGTGACTGGGTTTCGGCCCACTCGCCTACAAAGAATGCCTCGTCGCCCAGGCGAAAATGGCGCGGCGGCTGGCTGCCGTTGCCCACCAGTGATTCGCCAAACTGGGCCGGGTTGGCCTCGCCCAGTATCGATTTGAACAACTGATGGCTGCGACCATCGGTCGCCTTGGTGTAGCCAAACCCCATGTCGGTGGCAAGAACTTTCACGAGCGACCTCTAGATGGACCTTGTTGTGGGCGTGAAAATAGCATCAAAGCGGCGGCGTCCGGCTGCACGGGCAGGGGCCTGAATCAATAGAATCACGCCATGACACTGGCCTTCACGAAAATGCACGGCGCCGGCAATGATTTTGTGGTCATCGACGCCACCCGCCAGCCGTTTCACGCCACCCCCGAGCGGCTTGCGCGCCTCACCGACCGGCGCTACGGCGTGGGCTGTGACCAGGTACTGGTGGTCGAGCGGCCGTCCAGCAACGACGTTGACTTCAACTACCGCATCTTCAACGCCGACGGCTCAGAAGTGGGGCAGTGCGGCAACGGCGCCCGTTGCCTGGCGCGGTTCGTGCGCGAGCAGGGCTTGTCGCAGGCCGACCGGCTGCGGGTGCGTACCGCCTCGCGGGTGCTGGAATTGCGCCACGGCGCCGACGGGCTCATTCAGGTCAACCTCGGCGCGCCGGCATTCGCGCCGCAAGACATACCCCTGACGCTGGCGCCGGCCGAGGTTTACCGCCTGTCGGTGCCCGGCCATGGCGAGGTCGCCTTCCGGGCGCTGTCGATGGGCAACCCGCACGCGGTCATCACCGTGGCCGACGTGTCCACCGCGCCCGTGGCCACCCTGGGGCCGGCCTTGCAGGCCCTGCCGGCGTTTCCCGAGTCGGTCAACGTGGGCTTCATGGCGGTTTTGGCGCGAGATGCCATCGCGCTCAGGGTGTACGAACGCGGCGCCGGTGAAACCCTGGCCTGCGGCAGCGGCGCCTGCGCGGCGGTGGTGGCCGGCATCCAGGCCGGCCTGCTCGATGCCCACGTGCAGGTGCGCGTGCCGGGCGGGCAGCTTGCGGTGCGTTGGGCCGGCGGCGATGCTCCGGTATGGTTGGCAGGCGACACAGACACCGTGTATCGAGGGGAATTGTTGTGAATCAGACCGCAGTCGAGTCACGCCAGCCGGCGGACCCTGAAGTGAACGAGCAGGCGGTGCTCGATTATTTGCTGGCCCATCCCGACCTGTTTGCGCGGCGTCCCGAGGTGCTCGAAAAACTGGAGCTGGCACACAGTGCCGGATCGGCCGTGTCGCTCATGGAGCGCCAGGTCGACGTGCTGCGCGCCCGCGTGCACAAGCTCGAAACCCACCTCGAACGGCTGGTCGAAGCCGCGCGCGACAACGAAGGCCGCGCCGAAAACGTGCTGCGCCTGGCGCGCACCCTGATTCGCGCGCCATCGCTGGCGGCCGTGGCGGCGGGGCTGCGCCAGGTGCTGCGCGCCGAGTTCGGCGTTGACGAAGTGTTCATCGGCCTCAACAACGCCTACTACAAGCGCAACGACATCGACGGGCTGGTCCCGCTGGAGCCCGAAGGCCGCATCGCCAAGGCCTACGAAAACTTCACCCGCACGCGGCTCATCGAATGTGGCCCCATCACCGAGCCACGCGCGCGGTTGCTGTTCCCCAAGGCCGAGGTCGTGCCGCAGTCGGCCGCCATCGTGCCGCTGGAAAAAGACAAGTACCTCGGCATGCTGGCCTTCGGCGCCCACAACCCCGAGCGCTTCCAGCCGCGCCAGGGCAAGCTGTTTCTGGAAATGATTGCCGAACTGGTCGCCGCCGCGCTTCGCGCAAGGCTGGGCTGAGACCGTGATGCCGCCCGGCCCGGCCAGCGCGCCAGACTGGGCCCGGTGGGTCGCCGACTACCTTGACGAACTGTGTGTGGTGCGCCGCGCCTCGCCGCACACCCTCGATGCCACCGCCCGCGACCTGCGCCGCTTGCAGGCCATGCTTGAGGGCGTCGGCCATTGCCAGAGCGTTCACATACGCCGCTGGATTGCCGCCCTGCACCACGACGGCCACCAGACCGCGAGCCTGCAGCGCTACCTGTCGTCGGCGCGGGGCTTCTTCCGCTTCGTGGTGGGCCGCGGCGGGTTGGCGCACAACCCCACCACCGGCGTGCGCGCCCCCCGGCATCGCCGCAAGCTGCCCATGGGCGTGGCGGCCGACGCCCTGGGCCAGGCCCTGGACCAGCCGGCGGTCAGCGTCGTTGAACGGCGCGACCGCGCCCTGCTGGAAGTGCTTTACAGCAGCGGCATGCGCCTCGCCGAGGTGCACGGGCTGAACCTGTCACAGGTCGCCCACGGCCAGACCGAACTGCGCATCGTCGGCAAGGGCGACAAAGAACGCATGGTGTGGCTGGGCGGCAAGGCGCGCGCGGCGGTCGATGCCTGGCTGGCGGTGCGGCCGCAGTGGCTGCGGGCCACCGACCCCGGCGCGCTGTGGCTCAACCCGCGGGGCGGGCGGCTGTCACGCAGCGGCATTGGCCTGGCGGTGAAGGCGTTCGCCCAGCGCACCGGCCTTGAGGGCCGCGTGCATCCGCATCGCCTGCGCCACGCCTTCGCCACCCACCTGCTCGAAGAATCGGGTGACCTGCGCGCCGTGCAAGAGTTGCTGGGTCACGCCCAGTTGGCCACCACACAGATTTACACCCATGTGGACTTCAAGCGCCTCGCCAGCGTCTACGACAGCGCCCACCCGCGCGCCCGCAAACGCAGCGGGCCCGACCAATAGCGTCGCTTGAAAGCGGGGTGCGCGTCCCAATCCTCAGGTCATGACTTTGATCGAGACGCGTAATGGAGCAATTTGACGGCACGACCATCCTCAGCGTCCGCAAGGACGGACGGGTGACGATCGGCGGAGATGGTCAGGTGTCGATGGGCAACACCTGCGTCAAGGGCAACGCCCGCAAGGTGCGGCGTTTGTACAAGGACCAGGTGATCGCCGGTTTTGCCGGCGGCACGGCCGACGCCTTCACCCTGTTCGAGCGGTTCGAGGGCAAGCTTGAAAAGCACGGCGGCCAACTGGTGCGCGCCGCCGTGGAGCTTGCAAAAGACTGGCGCACCGACCGCGCCCTGCGCCGCCTCGAAGCCCTGCTGCTGGTCGCCGACCGTGACGCGAGTTTGATGATCACCGGCAATGGCGATGTCATCGAGCCCGAACCGCACGGCGTCATGGCCATAGGCTCGGGCGGCTCCTTCGCCATGGCCGCCGCGCTGGCGCTGGTCGATGTGCCCGGCATGGGCTCGCGCGACATCGTCGAAAAGGCCATGCACATCGCCGCCGACATCTGCATCTACACCAATCACAACCTCACCATCGAGACCTTCGAATGACCGCCACCACCGGCACCGCGGTGATGACCCCGCGCGAAATCGTCGCCGAACTCGACCGCCACATCGTGGGCCAGGCCTCGGCCAAGCGCGCCGTCGCCGTGGCGCTGCGCAATCGCTGGCGGCGCATGCAGGTTGACGACCCCATGCGCTCCGAGATTCAGCCCAAGAACATCCTCATGATTGGCCCCACCGGCGTCGGCAAGACCGAAATCGCCCGGCGGCTGGCCAAGCTGGCCAACGCGCCGTTCATCAAGGTCGAGGCCACCAAGTTCACCGAGGTGGGCTACGTGGGCAAAGACGTCGATGCCATCATCCGCGACCTGGTCGACGTGGCCATCAAGGACACCCGCGACCGCGCGGCCAAACGGGTGCGCGACCGCGCCGAAGTGGCCGCCGAAGAACGCGTGCTCGACGCGCTGTTGCCGCCGCCGCAGGATTTCGGCGAAGCCTCCAGCGCCCGCCAGAGCGAGAACGGCGCCGCGCGCCAGGTGTTTCGCAAGCAGCTGCGCGAAGGCAAGCTCGACGACAAGGAAATCGAGATCAAGCTCTCGTCCATGCCCGCCAACGTGCAGTTGATGGGCCCGCCGGGCATGGAAGAAATGACCCAGCAGCTGCAGCAGATGTTTGCCAACGCCGGCGGCGGCAGACCCAAAACCAAAAAGATGAAAGTGCGCGAAGCCTACCGCCAACTGGTGGACGACGAGGCGCTGAAAATGGTCGATGAAGAGGCCATCAAGACCGAAGCGGTGTACCGGGTCGAGCAAGACGGCATCGTGTTTCTCGACGAGCTGGACAAGGTCTGCAAACGCGGTGAACTCACCGGCGCCGACGTGTCACGCGAAGGCGTGCAGCGCGACCTGCTGCCGCTGATCGAAGGCAGCACCGTCACCACCAAATACGGACCGGTGAAAACCGACCACATTCTGTTCATCGCCAGCGGCGCCTTTCACCTCGCCAAACCCTCAGACCTCATCCCCGAACTGCAGGGCCGCCTGCCGATACGCGTGGAGCTTGAGGCGCTGCGCACCGAAGACTTCGTGCGCATTCTCACCGAGCCCAACTACGCGCTCACCGAGCAGTACAAGTCGCTCATGGCCACCGAGGGCGTGGCCGTGCAGTTCACCCCCGAGGGCGTGCAGCGGCTGGCCGAGATTGCCTTTCAGGTCAACGAAAGCACCGAGAACATTGGCGCCCGCCGCCTGCACACCGTGATGGAACGGCTGATGGAAGAGGTGGCCTTCGAAGCCCCCGACCACAGCCAGGCCGACCTGATCGTGGACCGCGCCTTCGTAGACCAGCGGCTGGACGCACTGGCCGGCGACGAAGACCTGTCGCGCTTCATTCTGTAAGGGCGCCCGCCGCGCCCCTGCGCCCTGCGGACACGACCAGCGGGCACGACCCCGACCCACGCCGTCCGCTTCGCCCCGCCTTGGCCCGGCCAGTCCCCGCAGGACCGGCCGGGGCCGCTTGCCGCCCGGCAGGGTGAGCAAGATCGGCCCGGCGTGCCGGGATTGCCGGGGGTGCAAAAAGCCAAGCCTTCGACCGCCACCCGTAGCCCTGCTGCCCGACTGACATTTTTTGTCACCCACTGACCCGCTGCGTCACAAAGCGTCGTGTAGGTGAATCACCTACATGACGAGGGCATGACGACCGGCGACGAAAGCGCCGTTTCAACGGGCTTTGAGCGGCCGGCCGCCGTTGGCACGGGCGTTGCTCCCTTCGTCATGGGCCGGCAATCGGCTCCCAGATTGAATATCAACCCAGGAGTGACCTCATGACGAAGCAAATGCAGAAAGGCTTCACGCTCATCGAACTGATGATCGTGGTGGCCATCATCGGGATTTTGGCGGCAATTGCGTTGCCGGCGTATCAGGACTATACGGTTCGCTCTAAAAACTCTGAAGTGGTGCTCGCAGCGTCTGCGTGTCGCACGGCGATCACTGAAATCGTTCAGACGGCGAACGCGCTTCCCGGAGCAAACGAGTGGGGCTGTGAAACGACGACAAGCCCATCTCAATATGTTGCGTCAATCTCGACTGATGCTGCAGGTGTGGTTACCGTTACCAGCCAAGGCATCAAAAACACCACTGCTGACGCAGTGGGGGGTGTCCTTACGTTGCGCCCGGTCGGTTCTGGCGCTGGCGGCGCTTTGGAAGTGGGCGGAAAGATCAGCAAGTGGATTTGCGGTGGAACGGGCACCACGATTGCGCCCAAGTATCTTCCCGGTTCTTGCCGTGGTGGTTCATAAAAAACAGAACTAAAGGGGTCAGGGTCGATTTGTTCCCGCCTCTTGATGTCACCCAAAGCCCGCCTTCACCGGCGGGCTTTTTCGTTTCCGCCCTGACCAGGCTCCAGGCTAAAGTCGCGTATGCCCGTTATTGCCCTTGCTGCCGCCGTGCTGGTTGTGTTGCTGGCGGTGTATCCACCGCTGCCCGTCGACCTTGCCATTCACGACCTGCAGCGCATGGCGCTGACGCTGGTCGCGGCCATCGCCCTGCCGATGATGGTCCGCCCGGCCCGCGCCGGCGCGCTGGTGCATGTCGGGGCGCTGCTGGTGGCGATGGTGCTGGCGCTGCTGGCATCACCCGGCTGGACGGGGCTGGCACTGACGCTGAGCTGGGTCGGGTTGCTGGCGGTGGCCAGCGCAGCGTATGGCGCGGGCGCGGGCGCGGGCGCTTCACGGCCGCTGGCGGTGCCGGCCCTGTGGGGCTGGGCGGTGCTGGCCATGGCGCTGGTCTACACCGTGCGCACGGCGGCGGCGCTCAGTGCGGCGGTGCCGCAGGGCGTCATCGACCTGTCGGAGATTTTTCTGGGCTTCGCCAATGTTCGGCACTTTGCGCAGCTCATGCCCATGGTGATGCCGCTGCTTGCGGCGGGTTGCCTGCCCCCGGCCGCTGGGGCGCATGGCGCGGGGGCGCACCGCGCGTTCCGGCCGCTGTGCGCGGCGGCGCTGGTGGCCTGGTGGGTGCTGCTGTGGCTCAACGGCAGCGCAGGGGCGTTCTATGCAATTGTGATGGGCTTGGCCGCAACCGCGCTGATGGCCGGCTGGCAGAGAAGCGGGCGCCTGCTGGCCACGATGGCCGTCGCAGGGCTGGCGGCCATGGTGTTGGTGCAGGTTCTGGATGCCTGGGCGCCGGTGCTCGGTGGTGTGCAGAAGACCGCGGCGGTGGAAGACGCGGGGCGACTGGAGATCTGGCGCCTCAGCGTCTCGGCGCTGGCGCAGCAGCCGTGGCTGGGCCTGGGGCCGGGCCAGTATCCGCTGCAGGTGGCGGTGCGCCCGGCGCATCCGCACAACGCCGTGCTGGCCTTTGCGGCAGATTACGGCCTGCCTGCAGCGGTGCTGTTGATTGCGCTGCTGTGGCGCTGGTTTTCACCCTTGCGGTTGACGCGCCGCCTGCGGGCCATGGCGGTGGCTGACGCGCGATGGCCGGTGGCGCTCACGGCGGCAGCCTACGGCGCGTTCGCACACGCGCAGGTGTCGGGGGTGACGGTGATGCCGATGGCGCAGTTGCTTCTTGCCGTGACGCTGGGGCTGCTGCTTGCGGCGGTGAAGGCGCAGGATGCCGCGCCGTGCCGCAGGCTGCGGCGTCCCGAGATGATCATGGCCGGGCTGCTGGGCATGGCGCTGCTCGGCACCGTGGCCCTGTCGTGGCGTGAGTCCTGCCCTGCCGCCGGCGCCGGGAAGCAGCCGTGTCATCAGGCACCGTCGTTCTGGTCCGCGCAGGCCATCGCCAAAGGGCCGTGAGCCCGCGCGCATTGCGCCGACGGCAGGGCGTCTCAAGCCGCGACGATTGCCGCAGCGCCGCTCCTGCGACGCCGCGGGTTTCAGCGATGGGCCGCGGTTCCAGTTCCAGTTCCAGTTCCGGTCCGCTTTGCGTGCCCATGCCCCTGCCCCTGCCCGCGCCACCAGCGTCGCAGCCGTCCGGGCATCAAGACCCGCAGGGTGGCGAGCACGGCGCAGACGGCGATGCTGCCGAGCACGTCGGCGGCCCAGTCCATCGGGTCGGCCTGGCGGTGGGGCATGAGGGTCTGTATGCATTCATCCACGGCGCCCAGTGCCGCGATGAGGACGATGATGCCCAGCGTGCGGTACACCACCGGCGCGCGCAGGCCAACGAACAGCAGCGCCGACAGCCCGCCGTAGGCGAGGGCGTGGAGGTGCTTGTCGGAGGCGTCGGGCAGCAACTGTTCGCCCATGCCGCGGATGTTGCCGAGGATCAGAATCAGGCCGTAGAGAATCAGGGCCAGGGGCGGCAGCCATTGTCGCCAGCGCGGTAGGGGAATCACGAGAAGGAGCAGGCCAGAGCGTTATGGAAGGCCGGCAGCTTATCGCGCGCTTCATGAATGGTTCGGTATGGCCGGGCCAAGCTGCCCGCGGCTTGAGCCGGGGCGCGGGTTGAAGTGCCGCGAACAGGCTCAATTATCTTTCGACCCGGCGACGATAGAGTGCGCGGGTCAGCACGTGAGAAGGGGATTGATCATGAACAGGTTCTTGTCAGGCAAGGCGGTGCGCTCGGCCGTTGCGGCGGCCGCCATGGGCACGCTTTTTGTGGGCGGCGCGGCGATTGCGGCGGTAGAGCCCGGGCAGCAGGTCAGCGAGGCCGATCTGGCCGCAAGGCTGGGGCCGGCAACGCCGGTGGTGCTGATGGAGGCCACGGCGCTGCGCGAACAGCCGCGCAACGCGGTGCGCCCCGGGCTGTCGGTGCCGTCGGGCGTGCAGGTGCGCGCGTATCAGCGCATCTACAACGAAGATGGCCACTGGAGCTTCATTCGCGTGGACGACGCCTTGGGCTGGGTGCCGTCTTCGGCGCTGAACTGAGCCTGCGGCCAGGCGCCGGGCGCGCGGCGGTTGCACGGCGGCGGTGTGAATGAATGCAACACCGCGCTGGGGCGCGCTCAGCGCACGACCAAGTTGTCGCGGTGAATCAGCTCGGGGTCGCCGGGGTAGCCCAGGCGGTTGGCGATGTCGGCGCCGCGCGCGCCCAGCAGGCGTGACACTTCATCGGCGCTGTAATTGATGAGGCCGCGCGCCACTTCGTGACCGTCGGGCGCGATGCAGCCCACCACGTCGCCGCGCTGAAAGCGGCCTTCGACGCGCGTCACGCCCACCGGCAGCAGGCTGCGGCCGGTGCTTTGCAGCGCGTCGGTGGCGCCGCTGTCGAGATACAGGCGCCCACGGCGCTGCAACTGGTCGGCAATCCAGCGCTTGCGGGCCGGCAGGCCGGCGCGCGGGTCACGCGGCATCAGCAGGGTGCCCACGGGGTCGCCACGCAGCGCGGCGTCGAGCACGTCTTCGTGGTGCCCGTAGGCGATGAGGGTGGCCGCGCCGGAGCGCGCCGCCATCTGCGCGGCTTCGAGTTTGGTTTTCATGCCGCCACGCCCCAGCGCGCCCTTGCTGTCGCCGGCCATGTCGGTGAGGGCGGCGTCGTCGATCATCGCGTCGCGGATCAGCGTTGCATCGGGGTGGGTGCGCGGGTCTGCGGTGAACAGGCCCTGTTGGTCGGTGAGAATGACCAGCACGTCGGCTTCGATCAGCCCGGCGGTCATGGCGCCGAGGCGGTCGTTGTCGCCGAGGCGGATTTCGTCCACGGCCACGGTGTCGTTTTCGTTGACCACCGGCACCACGCCAAAGGCCAGCAGTTCGCGTAGCGCGTTGCGGGCGTTGAGGTAGCGCTGGCGGTTGCCCACGTCATCGTGGGTGATGAGAATTTGCGCGGTAGTGATGTGGTGTGCGCCCAGCGCGGTGTCCCACGCGCGCACCAGGCCCATCTGGCCCACGGCGGCGGCGGCCTGCAGGGTGTGAACGGCCTTGGGGCGCGATTTCAGCGCGAGGCGCGACATGCCCTGCGCCACGGCGCCAGAAGACACCACGACCACTTCGCACTCGGCGTCGCGCAGGCGGGCGATCTGGGCGCTCCAGCGGGCAATGGCCTCATGGTCGAGGCCGCGGCCGTTGGCGGTGAGCATCGAGCTGCCGATTTTCACCACCCAACGTCGCGCGGTGCGCAACACGTCGCGGGGGTCGCGGGGGTCGCGGGTGGGAGCAGTGGTCACGCCGGGCGCTCGGTGATCAGTCGGCGGAGGGCGCCGGGTCGGTCGGCGCGCCATCGGCGTCGGCCGGGGCCGAGGCAGATGTCGCGTCGGCCAGGGCGGCCTCGTCATCGGCGGCCGCCTGCGCGGCGCGCTCGTCAACCCAGCGCTGCGCTGCGGCGCACAGGGCCTCGCATCCGGCGCCGGTCACGGCCGAGATGGCGAACCACGGCAGCGCATTGCCCAGCGCCTCGCGGAAGCCGGCGACGAGGGCGTCGGCCTCTTCGGGCGGCAACTGGTCAATCTTGTTGAACACCAGCCATTGCGGGCGCGCCGCCAGTTCTTCGCTGAACTGCGCGAGTTCCTGATTGATGGTCTGCACGTTGCTGACCACGTCGCTGCCGTCGGGCGGCAGAATGTCGATGAGGTGCAGCATCAGCCGGGTGCGCGACAGATGCTTGAGGAAGCGATGGCCAAGGCCGGCGCCTTCGGCAGCGCCTTCGATCAGGCCGGGAATGTCGACCATCACGAACGACTGGAACGGCCCCACCGACACCACGCCCGGCTGCGGATACAGCGTGGTGAAGGGATAGTCGGCAATTTTGGGACGCGCGGCCGACACCTGTGCCAGCAGGGTGGACTTGCCGGCGTTGGGCAGGCCCAGCAGGCCCACGTCGGCCATCAACGACAGCTCAAGATGCAGGTCGCGCTGGTCGCCCGGCGAGCCTTTGGTGTACTGGCGCGGCGCGCGGTTGACCGAAGACTTGAAGCGGGTGTTGCCGAGGCCGTGAAAGCCGCCCTGGGCAATCTTCATCCGCTGGCCGTGGCGGGTGAGCTCGCCAATCAGCTCGGCGGTGGTTTCATCAACGATGCGCGTGCCCAGCGGCATGGGAATGTCGAGGTCAACGCCGTTGCTGCCGCGGCAGTTCGAGCCGCCGCCGTTGGTGCCGCGCTGGGCATTGAAGCGCCGGGTGAAGCGAAAGTCGGCCAGAGTATTGAGGTTGGCGTCGGCCACGGCATAAATGCTGCCGCCATCGCCGCCATCACCGCCGTCCGGGCCACCGAAGGGGATGAACTTTTCGCGGCGAAAGCCCACGCAGCCATCGCCGCCATTGCCGGCTTCGACGCGGATTCGGACTTCATCAACGAATTTCATGACACTTCCAGTGTAGGCGGTGGTGATGCCGGATGGGCACAAAAAAGCCCCGGTTGCCGGGGCTTTTCGGCCTGCGCGGGCAAACGCCTCAGGCGGGCAGTACGTCGATGAACGTTTTGCCGCCGCGCGGACCGCGGGTGTTGAAGGTTACTTTGCCTTCGGCGGTGGCAAACACGGTGTGGTCTTTGCCCAGACCGGTGTTGACGCCCGCGTGGTAGCGGGTGCCGCGCTGGCGAATGATGATGTTGCCGGCAATCACGTGCTCGCCGCCAAATTTCTTGACGCCGAGGCGTTTGCTTTCGGATTCGCGACCGTTGCGGGTAGAGCCGGCGGCTTTTTTGTGTGCCATTTAAAGGTTTCCTTTATTGAGCGAACGAGGTGGCGTCAGGCGCCGACGATCTCAGTGATCTTCACTTCGGTGAAGTTCTGACGATGTCCCTGTTCCTTGTGGTAGTGCTTGCGGCGACGATGCTTGATGATGCGGATCTTTTCGCCACGGCCGTGGGCCAGAATCTCGGCGTTGACCTTGCCGCCGCTGATCAGCGGGGCGCCAACGGTAATCTGTTCGCCTTCGCCGATCATCAGCACTTCGTCGAACGACACCGTGGCGCCGACTTCGGCGGTCAGGGTTTCGATCTTGAGGCGCTCGCCAGCCACGACCTTGTACTGCTTGCCACCAGTTTTAATCACCGCGTACATCGTTGGGCCACCTTGTTACGGATAGGGAGTCGCAGCCAGAGGCCCGGAGGGGCAGACCGCGAGAAGCGCGCGATTCTAGGGGCGCAGGCCGCTCGCGTCAATGTAAACCTGCAGTTGCCCACTGGCTGGGCAAAATCGACCATCATTCCCGCCAGAACCAGACTTTCCCCCGAGCAATCAATGGCCCTGCCGCAGATTTTGGACTTGATCGCCGACGACATGGCGCGCGTCGACACCCTGATTCGACGGCGTCTTGCGTCCGAGGTTGCGCTCATCGACCAGATTGGCGAGCACATCGTCCATGCCGGCGGCAAGCGCCTGCGCCCGGCGTTGGTGCTGCTCAGCGCCGCCGCGCTGGGGCGCCGTGACCCGCAGATCGACCTGCTGGCGGCCACGATTGAATTTATTCACACCGCCACGCTGCTGCACGACGATGTGGTCGACGCATCGGGCCTGCGCCGCGGCCGCAAGACGGCCAACGCGCTGTGGGGCAATGAGGCGGCGGTGCTGGCAGGCGACTTCCTCTACTCGCGCGCCTTTCAGTTAATGGTGGAAGTGGGGCGCATGCCGGTGATGCAGGTGATGGCCGACGCCACCAATGCCATCGCCGAGGGCGAGGTGCTGCAACTCCTGAACTGCGGCGACCCCAGGGCCGACGAAGCCCGCTACCTGCGGGTGATCGAGCTCAAGACCGCACGGCTGTTCGAGGCTGGCTGTCGGGTCGGGGCCATCGGCGCCGATGCCAGTGCCGAGCAGATCGACGCGGCTGCCGCGTTCGGCCATCACCTGGGCATGGCGTTTCAACTGGTCGATGACATTCTCGATTACGTGGCCGACCCCGACGAAAGCGGCAAGGCCGTGGGCACCGATCTGGCCGAAGGCAAGCCGACCCTGCCTCTGATTCATGCGCGCGATCACAGTGACGCGGCCACCCGCGTGCTCATCGAGCGTTCCATCCAGACCGGCACCGTCGATGACTTCGAAAAGGTGCTCGCCGCGATTGAATCAAGCCAGGCGATCCCGTACACTCGCGCGCTCGCCGAGGCCCATGGGGCCAAAGCCGCAGCGGCCTTGGAGCGACTTCCCGCGTCCCCCTCCCAGCAGGCACTGCGCTCGTTGATTGCGTTCAACCAGTCACGAGGCGGTTAGCAGTTTCAACAGTGTCGGGGCGTAGCTCAGCTTGGTAGAGCGCCTGCTTCGGGAGCAGGAGGTCGTAGGTTCGAATCCTGTCGCCCCGACCAAATAACAATAAAATCAGCACGTTACAATTCCGCCCAAAGCGGCCAAGGTGGTGATTCCCTTCCCCGAACAATTCCCGAAATCATTTGGGGATGGTCCGTCGGATGGGCGGGCGGCCGCGAAGGCTGCGAATCAGGGGCGTGTAGGCGCGCACGAAAGCGGGCGTCACCTGCCACGCGTTTGGCCATCCGCTCATCGGAAGCTGCCTTGTGCAGATTGGGCCGGTGCTGATCAAGCCGCACGGCTTCCCATCAATTTGTAGCGGGTGGCCGCGAGGTCACTCTCGACTTTGGTTCCTGCGCGGTGCACCCAACCCAGCGTAGCGGCGCAGGTGATGCGGCCTGCGAAATGGTAATGACATTGACAGTACGATACGCTGCGTCATCCCCCTCGCAGGACATCAGACCATGGCCGCAATCGGCGTCACCCCCGGCAAGCGCGAAACGCTGAACCTTCGCATCAAGCCCGAAGAGCGGAGCCTGATCGACCGTGCCGCCAAGGCACGAGGGAAGAACCGCACGGACTTCGTACTGGATGCTGCGCGTTCGGCAGCCGAGGAAGCCTTGCTGGACCAAACCCTCATCTCCGTCAGCCCGGAGGCTTACGCCCGCTTCTTGGCGCGGCTGGACATGCCACCGCAGCCCAACGAACGCTTGCGTAAGACGATGCAGGCGACCGCTCCCTGGGAAAAGGCGTGACGCTTTCCGCACCCGAGCCGCTGGTGGCTCAGCATGCGATTGAAGAGTTCTCATCCGGGGTCGACAGCGTGGATCATTGGCTGAAGCGCCGCGCCTTGAAAAATCAGGCTGCCGGAGCATCTCGCTGCTTTGTCTCCTGCGGCGATGGTCGCGTGGTGGCCTACTACGCCCTTGCATCCGGCGCGATCATGACCGACGCGGCGCCAGGCCGCTTCCGCCGCAACATGCCTGACCCGATTCCACTGGTTGTTCTGGGCAGACTGGCTGTTGATCAATCCTATAAGGGCATGGGCCTCGGACGGGCGCTGGTCAGGGATGCTGGCCAACGTGTCGTTCAGGCCGCCGACACCATTGGCATTCGCGGATTGCTCGTGCACGCCCTTTCTGAAGACGCCAAGGCGTTCTATGAGCGGATGGGCTTTGAGGCATCACCGCTTGATCCCATGACGTTGATGGTGACATTAAGCGACCTGAACGCCAGTTTTTGATGCCAGCCCACCGGCGGCGGTGACCCCGCCGCCGCGTCATGCCCTAGTCTGTGGGTCTGCGCGAGCGCGCCTGCGCCCGCGCTTCATGATGAATTCGACAGGAGGCCGACATGAGCGCTGACACCCCCCCGAAAACGGCGGTGCTGTACCGCATGGTCATGGACAAGCACCTTTGCCCCTATGGGCTTAAATCGCTGCATCTGCTGAAACAGCAGGGCTACGCGGTGGACGATCACCATTTGACATCGCGCGCGCAAATTGACGCGTTCAAGGCCGAGCATGACGTGCGCACCACGCCGCAGACCTTCATCGCCGGCCAGCGGGTGGGGGGCTACGACGATTTGCGCCGCCATTTCGGCAAGGCGGTCAAAGACCCTGATGCGGTGAGCTACAAGCCTGTCATTGCCATCTTCGCCATGGCGGCGCTCATGGCGATGGCCGCCAGTTGGGCCATGCAGGGCGCGCTGTTCACGATGCGCGCGGGTGAGTGGTTCATCGCCATCTCGATGTGCATTCTGGCGATTCAGAAACTGCAGAATGTTGAGAGCTTCGCCACCATGTTTTTGGGCTACGACCTGCTGGCCCGGCGCTGGGTGCCTTATGCGCGGCTCTATCCCTTTGGCGAGGCGCTGGCCGGGGTGCTGATGATTGCAGGGTCTCTGCTGTGGATCGCCATTCCCGTGGCCTTGTTCATCGGCAGCGTGGGCGCGGTGTCGGTCTTCTATGCCGTTTACGTGCAGCGGCGCGAACTGAAATGTGCCTGCGTGGGCGGCAGCTCCAACGTGCCACTGGGCTTTGTCTCGCTCACCGAAAACCTGATGATGGTGGGCATGGCCGTCTGGATGTTGATTGCCGCCGGCGTTCAGCCCTGACCTGAGAGGCATCGCGCGGCGCCTGCGTCACGCGCATTGCCAGCACCGCACCGGCTGACGATCGACCGATTCACGGCACTGACATGCAGCGGCACTAAAGTCCGCCGCCGTAAGTGCCGCACCGGCACGCCAGCGACAGGTTCTCCCAGTGCTATTGATGCCCCATGCGCGTGCTGCGGCACCTGCGCCGCAGTCCCGCCGTGATTTCCTGATCAAGCTGTTCATGGGCGCGGGCATCGCCGCGACCGGGCCGTTGCTCAACGCCTGCAGCAGTGGCGGCGGCGGCGGCGGCGCGACGATTCCGAGCAGCACGCTGGGCACGATCGGGCCGCTGGGCGAGCCGGACGGCAACGGCATTCGCTTGCCTGCGGGTTTCTCGTCACGCATCGTCGCCCGCTCCGGCGTTCCGATCCTCGGCGACATTCTCGGTGGACTGCTGCCGCCGCTGTACACCTGGCACACCTTTCCCGATGGCGGCGCGACCTTTGCAGCCGACGATGGCGGCTGGGTCTACGTGTCGAACAGTGAGTCGGTGCCGGGCGGGGTGGGCGCGCTGCGCTTCGACGCGCAGGGCAACATCATCGATGCCTACTCGATTTGCACCGGCACCATCATCAACTGCGCCGGCGGCCCGACGCCCTGGGGCACGTGGCTGACCTGCGAGGAGGTCGACAACGGCCGCGTCGTGGAATGCGCGCCGTTCGGGCGCGCCCGCGATGCGCAAGAGCGGCGCGCGCTCGGCATCTTCAAGCATGAAGCCGCAGCGGTCGATCCGGCCGGCAAGGCGGTCTACATGACCGAAGACGACAGTGACGGCCGGCTCTACCGTTTCGCCTGTTCCGAACTGGACTGGCCTGCCGACGCCGCCCGACCGGGCCTCGAAGATGGCGAACTGCAGGTCGCGCGCCTGCGCGACTTCGATTACGAAACCGCGAGGCCCGGCATCCGCTGGGGCGTGGAGTGGGTTGCGGTCGCCGATCCCACGACGGCGCAGAACAGCCAGCGACGCCCGGAAGACACGCGCTTCCGCCGTGGCGAGGGCATGTGGTTCACCAACGGCATCGTCTACTTCACCACCACCAGCGACAAGCGCCTGTGGGCCTACGACACCGTTGGCGGCACGGTCGAGATCGTCTACGACACCGTGCTCGGCGGACTCGACCCGGTGATCAACGGGCCGGACAACATCACCACCACCGTTGCCGGCGACGTGCTCATCGCCGAAGACAACGAACAGGCAAGCCGCATCGTCATCGTCACGCCGGATGGCGCGGTGCTGCCGCTGCTGCAACTGATCGGTCAGGACCGCTCCGAAATCACCGGGCCGGCGTTCTCGCCGGACGGCACGCGGCTCTACTTCAGTTCGCAGCGCGGCGGCCCGTTGTCCGGCGGCCTGACCTACGAAATCACCGGACCGTTCAACGGTTGACCCGCGTGAAGGCGGTCATCGCCCGAGCCTTGCCCCCGCCATGAACTGGACTGAACCGCCCCAGGTTCAGTCGATCGGCCGCTGTGGCGGCCGAAACGTTTGGCAAGAGCGGCACCACAACCCTGGGGTTCAGGCCGCTCAAAAGTTCTGACTGGGCATCACGCAGATGGCTGACGCCACTTGCGTGCAGTAAGACGTCGAACCGAGCCACGCTGACCTACGCGCACCGTCACCGTATCGCGCTGCGCCTTACGAGCCTGGCAAGCCTAACCAGAACGCCTGCATCGCATCCTCCAATGGCCGATTGCGCGACGCTCAGCGGTTCCGCACCTGATTTGCCGCCCTGCGTTGCTCTATCACGGTCACGGTACCGCTCAGTATCCAGAACAGATTTTCTCGTACCCATTGAAGCCAATAGGAGGCGGTCAATGAGACTTGATCATCACCCTTGGCGCCTAAACTTCGTTCGCAAACAGAATGTCTGCGTAATTTCTGGCGCCGTGCAGCACATGGATGACGACCACCCGTCCGGTCTCAGTGCGGTAAAAAATGAGGTAGTTGCCGTGGACGCGCCGTCGCACGCCATGCGCCTCGTAACGTGGCACCAGAGGAAACGCCAACGGCGCATCACCAAGGCTCAGGCACGTTTTGCGGAGTTCACGCACGTAGGTGAGCGCTCGCTGGGGATTCTCTCGGGCAATGAAGTCGCCGATGCTCTCGATGTCAGCCTCGGCCTCGGCTGTGAGATGAACAATCACCCAACCTTGCCCGCCTGAGTGGCGTACTTGGCTTCAAGGCGATCAAACACTGGGTCGGCAGCCGCCGTGCGCCCCGCCGCAGCATCTGTCAGTCCGCGAGAAATTGAAGCATCCAGGGCAGTCAAACGGGCCTCGCGATCTTGAATGAGCCTCACGCCTTCGCGCAGCACTTCGCTTTTCGAACCGTACCGGCCCGATTCGACGAGCTGTTTCACGAATACCTCCAACTGCTGCCCCAAATCTGCACTGATCATTTCGACGACCTCTTTCTGGATTCAGACGAGGATAGTCATGCTTGATAACAGTTATCAAGGCGAGATCAGTCGCGTACCGCTATTCACCACCTTATTGGATGCGCGCACCCATTGATCACTCAAGTTCACCAAGGGCTTAGGCTGGGCACCGCGTGCGTGTATCGCTCACGCCATCAGACCCGCTCAAAAAACGATGCGCTACGCCATGACGCTGCCCGGGCCGTTGTTCTGTACGCGGGATCGCGTTGGAGAACGTGGCTCGGGTCAGGGCCGCATGACGGGGCAGGCATTCATGCGTCCGCCGGCGTGGTGGGGGCCGCAGGCAGCGCGTCAATGAACCCGAACCGGGTGAGGTCACGGATGCGGCGGGGGTAGAGCACGCCATCGAGGTGATCGCATTCGTGCTGCACCACCCGGGCGTGGAACCCCTGCACGCGGCGGTCGATGGCGTTGCCCTGGGCATCGAAACCGGTGTAGTGCAGGTGCGTATGGCGTGGCACCAGGCCGCGCAGGCCGGGGACGCTGAGGCAACCCTCCCAGCCGTCTTCCAGCGTTCCGTCCAGCGGCGTCAGGTGCGGATTGCAGAGCACGGTGAAGGGGACGGCCTCGGCGTCGGGATAGCGCGGGTTGTGGTCGAAGCCGAAGACCACCACGCGCAGCGGCACGCCGATCTGCGGCGCGGCCAGCCCGGCGCCGTTGGCGGCGCGCATGGTGTCGATCAGGTCCGTGATCAGCGCATCGAGTTCGGGGGTGTTGAAGCCGGTGACCGGCGCCGCCACGTGCAGCAGCCGCGGGTCGCCCATTTTCAGTATCGGGTGAATCATTGGCCGTTACTCCTGATCCAGTGCCTGCTCGGCCTCGATGCGACCGCGCTCGCGGGCCGCCTGTTCGCGTTTGGCGTCCTCGATGGAATCAAAGATCGAGTCGAGGTCGGCGGCCTGCTCGTCGAGTTGAAACTGGCCGCTCAGCGGCGTTTCGGGGGTCAGCGTGCTGGACTGGAACAGCGCCCAGATCTCGTGGGCGTAGCGGGTGTCGAGCAGGTCGGGCGCGGCGCGGCCCAAGGTGGCGCGCAGGTTGTTGATGTCGCGTTCCAGCAGGCGGAAGGCTTGATGGTTGGCGCTGGCGTTGATCACCTGCGGCAGGTCGATGATCACCGGGCCGGTGTCGTCGATCAGCACGTTGTATTCCGACAGGTCGCCGTGAATCAGCCCGGCGCAGAGCATGCGCACCACATCGCCGATGAGTTTGCGAAACCAGAGGCGGGCGGTTTCGGCGGTGAAGTCCACGTCGATCAGCCGCGGCGCGACGCCGCCCTCGGCGTCGCAGATCAGTTCCATGATCAGCACCCCGTTGAACATGCCGTAGGGTTTGGGCACGCGCACGCCGGCGGCATCGAGCCGATACAGCGCGTCGACTTCGGCGCTCTGCCACTCGGTTTCCTGCAGTTCGCGGCCGCGCCGGCCGCCACTCTTCAGGGCGCGCTCGTCACGGCCGCCGCGCCGTTTGCGGCCTTCCTGATAGGCGGCGAGCTTTTGAAAGCCGCGCTGGTCGGCCTCCTTGTAGATCTTGGCGCAGCGCAGTTGGTCGCCGCAGCGCACCACGTACACGATGGCTTCTTTGCCGCTTTTCAACGACCGCATCACCGCATCGATGATGCCTTCGTCGATCAGGGGTTGTAGGCGTGGGGGAACTTTCACTCAGCAGACCGGCAACGAAAGGGCGCCAGCATATCCGCCCCGGTGCCCACGGGGGACCGGGGCCGCCGTTTCAGCGACAGTGTTTGTCAGCCGAGCGCGCTTGGCGACCAAGGCGCACGCAGGGCAGACGAGCGGTCTCAATCTGGCAGGCGCGGCGCCGATAGCGGGGATACCTCTGACGTGGTCGCCGCCATGAAACTCGAACTCCCCGCGCAATGCCTGCTTCCCGACGCACAGACCCTGTCGCAGGTGCTGCTCGGCGCCCTGAAATCGGGCGAGGCGATCGAAGTGGATGGCCACGCCGTGACCCGCATCGGCACCGCTGCACTGCAATTGCTGTGGCTGGCGCGGCGCGATGTGATCGATCAGGCGCACGAATGGCGCTGGCTGTCGGCATCCGAGCCGCTGCGCCGCGCGGCCCGTCAACTGTTCATGACCGACGCTCTGGGTTTGCCCAGAGACGCGGTTTCCGCCAATTGAGCTGGAGCCCTTCATGCCGCACATTCTTGCCGTAGACGACTCCTCTTCCATGCGCCAGATGGTGTCGTTCACCCTCGCCAGCGCCGGCTATGCCGTGACCGAAGCCGAAGACGGCGCCATTGCGCTGGACAAGGCCAGGGGCGGGCAATATGACCTGGTGTTGGCCGACGTCAACATGCCCAACATGGACGGCATCAGCCTGATCAGGGCGCTGCGTGCGCTGCCGGCCTACCAGTACACGCCAATGCTGATGCTCACCACCGAAGCCGGTGATGGCAAAAAGCAGGAAGGCCGCGCCGCCGGTGCCACCGGCTGGCTGGTGAAGCCCTTCAATCCCGAGCAGTTGCTCGCCACGCTGAAGCGTGTGCTGCCGCAATGAGCATCGACATCCGGCAGTTCCACGCCGGGTTTTTCGAGGAAAGCCTCGAAGGCCTGTCGGTGATGGAAGCCGGCCTGCTCGACCTTGAATCCGGGCAGGCCACGGAAGAAACCCTGCACGCCATTTTTCGCGCGGCCCACTCCATCAAGGGCGGCGCCGGCAGCTTTGGCTTTTCGCGCATCAGCCAGGCCACCCATCATCTGGAAACCCTGCTCGACGAGATGCGCGCGGGCCATCGCAGTGCCGATGCCGGTGTGCTCAAGGTGCTGTACCAGTCGGTCGACGGCGTGCGCGCCATGATCAGCGCCGCACAGGCCGAACAGCCCTGCCCGGAAGCCCAGGTGCAGGCCTTCGAGGCCGCGCTGAAGGCGGTGCTGGGCGCGGCGCCGGCCAGCGGCAGCGCCGCGCAGGCAGACGCACCCGCGCCCGCGCCCTCATCGCGCGCCGCGTGGTCGATTCACTGCGCCCCGGCCCCTGGCCTGCTCGCCACCGGCAACGAACCGCTGCTGTTGATGCAGGCCCTGGCCGAGCTGGGGGAACTCACCGGCACGCTGATCGAGCCGCAGGGCGAAGACGTGGCCATCGAAACCCTGTCGGTGGACGACTGCCGGTTGGCCTGGGATTTGACGCTGGTCACCGACGCCGATGAAGCGACCATTCGTGACGTGTTTTCCTGGGTCGATGACTGCTGTGCCCTGACCGTGACGCAGCGTGCGGCGACTGCGCCCCCGAAGCCTGAAGCCACGGCGCCGGTCGCCGTCGCCGCAACCGCGGTTGCCGAACAGCCCGCGCGCCTCGAAGCGACGGTGGCCGCCCCGCCGCAACTGCCCACGGCCTCGATTCGCGTCGGGGTGGACAAGGTGGATGCGCTGATCGACCTGGTGGGCGAGCTGGTGATCACCCAGGCGATGCTGCACCAGGCGGTGTCGGGCCTCGACCCCGTGCAGTTCGAGCGCCTGCATTCCACGCTGGAGCAGCTTGAACGCAACACCCGCTCGCTGCAGTCGTCGGTGCTGGCGGTGCGCATGCTGCCGGTGGGCACGGTGTTTTCGCGCTTCCCGCGCGTGGTGCGCGATCTGGCCGACAAGCTGGGCAAGCGCGTCAAGCTGGTGCTCGAAGGCGAGGCCACCGAGCTGGACAAGGGCATGATCGAGCGCATCACCGATCCCCTGATGCACCTGCTGCGCAATGCGCTCGACCATGGTCTTGAAACCATCGAAGAGCGGCGCGCCGTCGGCAAGCCCGAAGAGTGCCGCCTCAAGCTCAGTGCCCGTCACGCCTCCGGTTCCATCGTGCTCGAAATCGAGGACGACGGGCGCGGCCTGAACCGCGAAAAGATTCTCGCCAAGGCGATCGAGCGCGGCGTGATCAGCGAGCGCCCGGCCACCGATGCCGACATCGACAACCTGATCTTCGAGCCCGGATTCTCGACCGCCGATGCCGTCACCGACGTGTCCGGCCGCGGCGTGGGCATGGACGTGGTGCGCAAGAACGTGCTCGCCCTCGGCGGCCGTATCGAGCTTTTCTCGAACCCCGGCAAGGGCACCCGCGTGGCGGTCCGTCTGCCGCTGACCCTGGCGATTCTCGATGGCATGAGCGTGGCCGTGGGCGATGAGGTGTTCATCGTGCCCATTGCCAGCGTCATGGAGAGCTTTCAGCCGCAGCCGGGGCAGATGCCGCCGCTGGGCGGGCAGCAGCGGCTGGTCAAGGTGCGCGACACCTATCTGCCGCTCATGCGGCTGGCCGATCACTTTGGTCTGCCAACCGCCTACGAAGGCCCCGGCATTGCAGTGGTGGTGGAAGCCGACGGGCGCCGTCTGGCGCTGATGGTGGACGCCCTGGTGGGCCAGCAACAGGTGGTCATCAAGAGCCTGGAGCAGAACTACCGATCGGTGCCCGGCGTTGCCGGGGCGACGATTCTGGGGGATGGGCGCGTGGCGCTGATCCTCGATGTGTCAAGGCTGACCGCCGTTTCGGCGCTGGCCATTGCAGCCTGAACCTCAATCACTGGAGCCCACGATGGATGGAAGCCAAAGCGCGTCGGAACCCAAACGCGGCCTCGACAACAACGACGCCGGCGCCGAGTTCCTGACCTTCTGCCTCGCCAAGGAAACCTATGGCGTCGACATCTTGCGGGTGCAGGAGATTCGCGGCTACGACAGCGTCACCCGGCTGCCCTCGGCGCCCGACTTCATCAAGGGCGTGATCAACCTGCGCGGCACCATCGTTCCGGTGGTGGACATGCGCATCAAGTTCAACCTCGGTGAAGCCGTGTACGACGACTTCACCGTGATGGTGATTCTCAATGTCGCCAAGCGCGTCATCGGCATGGTGGTGGACCGCGTTTCCGACGTGGTGCGTCTGGTCGATGAGGAAATTCGCGCCACCCCCGAGTTCGGCAGCGGCATCGACGTGCACTACGTCGCCGGACTGGTCGAGCGTGACGACCAGATGCTGATCGTCCTCGACATCGAAAAATTATTCAAAAGCAAAGACATGGCGTTGTTCGACGCCGCTGTTGCCGCCTGATCCCGTTGCCGTTCTTCCCGGAGCCTCTCATGACTGCCAAATCCGTCACCCCGCTGAACCCCAAGCTGCCGCTGGGTGCGGCGGTCGCATCCACCCTGCTGCTGCCGGCGCTGTGCCTGGCGCACATGAACGGCGCGCTGGGCATGGAGGCCTGGATCACCGGCAGCCTGCTGCTGGTGATCGTTGCCATCGCCGCGGTGGCGATGGCCTATCGCCAGACCGAGGAGGCAGGCGCACGCCACCGCCGCCAACTGGCGGACACCGAAGCGTCTCTGCAGGCCGTGGCCGGCGTCATGGCCGCGCTCGATCGTTCGCAGGCGGTGATCGAGTTCACGCCCACCGGCGAAGTGCTCAAGGCCAACGACAATTTTCTGGCGGCGCTGGGCTACACCCGAGATGAAATTGTCGGCAAGCACCACGGCCTGTTCGTCGACCCGGACTACCGCAAGACCGAGGAATATCGCCAGTTCTGGGAAAAGCTGGGCCGCGGCGAGTTCGACGCTGCGCGTTACCGCCGCCGCACCAAGAGCGGCAGCGACCTCTGGATTCAGGCCACCTACAACCCGGTGATGGGCGCCGACGGCCGGGTGTCCAAGGTGGTCAAGTTTGCCACCGACATCACCGAGTCGACCCTGCGGGAGCTGGCCGCGCAGCAGCGCGAGCAGAGCCAGGCCAACGACACGCTGCGCATCAAGATGGCGCTGGACAACGTCACCACCAACGTGATGATTGCCGACAACGATCGCAACATCATCTACATGAACGGCGCGGTGCAGCAGATGATGGTGCACGCCGAGGCCGACATCCGCAAAGCCCTGCCGCACTTCGACGCCGCCAAACTGCAGGGCGCCAAGATCGACGTCTTTCACAAGCATCCCGAGCATCAGGCGCGCATGCTCTCCACCTTCCGCGAGACGCACCGCACGCAGATCGTGGTCGGTGGCCGCACCTTCTCGCTGATCGCGGCGCCCATCATCAATGCCGCCGGCGAGCGTCTCGGCGCGGTGGTGGAATGGAAGGACCGCACCGCCGAAGTGGCGGTGGAGGTCGAGGTGGGCAGCATCGTGCAGGCGGCCGCCAACGGTGACTTCACCCAGCGCATCGCGGTCGAAAACAAGGACGGCTTCTTCAGGCTGCTGGCCGAGAACATCAACCTGCTGATGGAAACCAGCAGCGTCGGCCTCAACGAAGTGGCCCGCGTGCTGGGCGCACTGGCCCAGGGGGACCTCACGCAGAGCGTGCAGGGCGACTTCAAGGGCACCTTCGGCAAGCTCAAGGACGATGCCAACGCAACCGTGGCGCAGCTCACCGGCATCATCACCCAGATCAAGCTGGCCACCGACACCATCAACACCGCCTCGCGCGAAATTGCAGCCGGCAACCTCGATCTGTCACGCCGCACCGAGCAGCAGGCGGCCAGCCTGGAAGAAACCGCCAGCTCGATGGAAGAGCTGACCAGCACCGTCAAGCAGAACGCCGAAAACGCCAAGCAGGCCAACCAGCTTGCGATCGGTGCCACCGACGTGGCCGGCAAGGGCGGGGCGGTGGTGTCGAAGGTGGTCACCACCATGGCCGACATCAACGACAGCTCGAAGAAGATTGCCGACATCATCGGCGTCATCGACGGCATCGCCTTCCAGACCAACATTCTGGCGCTGAACGCGGCGGTGGAAGCCGCCCGCGCCGGCGAGCAGGGCCGCGGCTTTGCGGTGGTGGCCTCCGAGGTGCGCTCGCTGGCGCAGCGCTCGGCGGCGGCGGCCAAAGAGATCAAGACGCTGATCTCAGACTCGGTGAGCAAGATTCACGGTGGCTCCGAGCTGGTGGAACAGGCCGGCAAAACCATGGACGAGATCGTGCAGTCGGTGAAGCGCGTGACCGACATCATGGGCGAGATCACCGCCGCCAGCCTTGAGCAGAGCCAGGGCATCGAACAGGTCAACCAGACCATCACCTCGATGGACGAGGTCACCCAGCAAAACGCGGCGCTGGTGGAAGAAGCCTCGGCCGCCGCACGGTCGCTGGAAGATCAGGTCGCCGGGCTTTCAGAGCAGGTGGGCAGCTTCCGTCTGGCCGGCGATGGCGGCATGAGCCCGCCACCTTCATCCAAGGTCACCACGCTGCCCACGGCACGCGGCGGCAGCGACGGCGGCCATCGGGCCCTCGGCAATGCCCGCCCGGCCCCCAGCCGTGCGGTGGCCATCAAGAGCGCGCCGGGTGGCAGCGCCAAGGCGGCCGCTGCGCAGGACGACTGGGCTGAGTTCTGAGCCCTGCGGTCGTCATGCCCGCCATGCGCCTGAAGGCATGGCGGGCCCTTCTTTCCTGCGTCACGCCACGGGAGTTCGTCATGGATCTGCTTGGTGCCTATCGTCACGGCCGCTTCTGCCCCGCCCGCTGGCTGGTGTGGATGGCCAATTGGGGTCTGAGTCTGTCGGGCGCCCCGGTGGCGTTCGAGCCGCGGGGTCGGTTCCAGGGGGGCGCGCTGCGTGCGGCGACCCACACCCGGCCGTGCCGGGTCGCACAGTAAGGAGCAGGTGACATGACCGTGTCGGCCCCCGCCGCCGTGACCGCTGAACAACGCGACTTTCGCTTTACGCCCGCGCACTTTCGCTTCGTGCAGCAGCGCATTCACCAGTTGGCGGGCATCGCGCTCACCGACGCCAAGCAGGACATGGTGTACAGCCGCCTGATTCGCCGCATCCGGGCGCGCAAGCTCGATGGCTTCGACGCCTACCTGGCCACCGTCCGCGATGAGGGTGGCGACGAGATCGAGCCGTTCATCAACGCGCTCACCACCAATCTGACGGCGTTCTTTCGCGAGGCGCATCACTTCGAGCGGCTCAAGCAGCACCTGCTGCGCGCCACCGCACCGCGACCGATCCGCATCTGGTGCGCGGCCGCCAGCACCGGCGAAGAGCCGTGGTCGCTGGCCATGGCCGCCTGCGAGGCCTTCGACACGCTGCAACCGCCGGTGCAGATTCTGGCCACCGACATCGACACCGATGCCCTGGCCATTGCCGCGGCAGGCCAGTATCCGCTGACCCGGCTTTCGCCCCTGAGCCTGGACCAGAAGCGGCGCTTTTTTCTGCGCGGTCGCGGCGCCCAGGACGGCGAAGCCAAAGTACGGCCCGAGTTGGCCGCGCGGGTGCGCTTTCAGCCGTGGAACCTGCTCAACGCCCAGCCGCCGCGCTGGCGCGACATCGACGTGGTGTTCTGCCGCAACGTGATGATCTATTTCGACAAGCCCACGCAGTTGCAGGTGCTGGGCCAATTGCGGGCGGTGATGCGCCCGGACGGGCTGATGTTCGCCGGTCATTCCGAAAGCTTCTTTCATGCCCAGCACCTGTTCCGCTCGCTGGGGCAGACCGTGTACGCACCGGCAGCGGCGGCCAGCGCATGAACGCGCCCAACCCCTCCATCCGCGCCGGCGCGCCGGTGATCAAGATTCTGCCGGGCGGCTACCACGCCGATGCCCGCGACGTGACCCTGGTGACGACGCTGGGGTCGTGCGTCAGCGCCTGCCTGCACGACCCCACGCGGGGCATTGGCGGCATGAACCATTTCATGCTGCCGGAGGGCGGTGCCGAGTCCAACGGCTCGGCGCGCTACGGCATTCATGCCATGGAGTTGTTGATCAACGCGCTGCTGCAGCTGGGCGCGCAGCGGTCCAAGCTCACGGCCAAGATCTTCGGCGGCGGCGCGGTGCTGCGCGGCATGACGGCGATGGATGTCGGCAAGCGCAACGTGCGCTTTGTCGAAGATTTTCTGGCGCTGGAGCGCATTCCGGTGATTGGGCGCGACCTGCTCGACATTCACCCGCGCAAGGTCGCCTTTCACACCCAGTCGGGCAAGGCGTTCGTGAAGTCGCTGCCGATTGCCGCGCGTGATCCGCTGCTGGCCGAAGAAACCCGCTATCGCACCCAGCTGGTTGCCGCGCCGGTGTCCAGCGGCACCGTGGAGCTGTTCTGATGGTCACGCGCGTACTGGTGGTCGACGACTCGGCGATGATCCGCAAGCTGCTCACCGAACTGCTGGGCGCCGACCGGCGCATACAGGTGGTGGGCACCGCCAACGATCCGTATCAGGCCCGCGCGCTGATCAAGCAGCTGCAGCCCGATGTGATCACCCTGGATGTCGAGATGCCGCGCATGGACGGCCTGACCTTTCTCGACCATCTGATGCGGCTGCACCCCATGCCGGTGGTCATGGTTTCGTCCCTGACCCAGCAGGGTGCCGACGCGGCGATCAGGGCGCTGCAACTGGGCGCCGTCGAGATCGTCGCCAAGCCGACGCTGGGCATCGCCGATGGGCTGCGTGACGCCGCGCAGACCCTGTGCAATGCCGTGGTCAGCGCTGCCCAGGCGCGGATCGGGCCGCGTGATCGGCCGCCGCCGCGCCGGGTGCAGCCGCTGGCGCTGTCCACCGATTTTTTCTTCGTGCTGGGCGCCTCCACCGGCGGCACCGAAGCCTTGCACGACGTGCTGACCTCGTTGCCGCCGGATGCGCCGGGTGCGGTGGTGGTGCAGCACATTCCGCCGGTGTTTTCGCGCAGCTTTGCCGAGCGGCTGGACCGCAGTTGCGCGGTGCGCGTGGGCGAGGCCTTCGACGGCGCGCGACTGGCCACCGGTCAGGTGTGGATTGCCCCGGGCGGTCACCAGTTGCGCGTGGTACGCGACGGCGCGCGCTATGTCTGCCGGATCGGCGAGGCTGATCGGGTCAACGGATTCGCGCCGTCGGTCGATGTGATGTTCAACGCCGCCGTTGAAGCCGCCGGCAGCAATCTGGCGGCGGCGCTGTTGACCGGCATGGGCGACGACGGCGCGCAGGGCCTGTTGCGCCTGCGCCAGAGCGGCGTCTTCACCTGCGTGCAGGACGAAGCCACCTCGGTGGTCTGGGGCATGCCGGGGGCCGCGTTCCGGCTCGGCGCCGCAGAGGCCGTGCTGCCCATCGGTCAGGTCGCTGAACGGTTGATGGATGCGGCCCGACGGCACCACGGTCGCTTAAGTCAGACCGACCGCAGCCGATAACAAGAAAAAGCCCTTTTCATGCCTGCCCCCGGAGTCCCTTAAATGACGCTCAAGACTGCACACATCGACCTGATTCTGCTGGCTGCGCCGATCAGCCTGTCGGGCATTCACCTGTATCTGCTGCTGGTCAGTGACCAACCCGGGTGGGTGTATCTCAGTGCCGCCGCAACGGTGGTGGCCTGGTCGCTCGCCTACCTGCTCCGATACCAGATGACGCACTACGGCGCGGCCAGCCGGGCGATGAAAAGCGGCGCCGAACTGGTCAACGAGATGCGCGAGTTCGTCGCTGCCGAAATCAAGGGCACCCAGTCCGAGATTGTCCGTGCGCGGGGTCTGGTCGGTGATGCGGTGCAGAAGCTGGGGCAGAGCTTCGAGGGGCTGAACCGGGAGTCGCGCAGCCAGGCCGAGCTGATGAGCGGCGTCGTTGCCCACCGCGGCAAGGGCACCGGCGCCGGCAATGTGCGTGAGTTTTCCGACGAGGCGCGGCAGTTGATGGAGCGCATGGCCACGGCGCTGGGTCAGGTGTCCAGCCAGTCGGGCATGACCGTGCAGCAGATCGACGAAATGTCGAAGAAGCTGGACGGCATGTTCGTGCTGCTCGAAGACGTGAAAACCATCGCCGACCAGACCAACCTGCTGGCGCTCAATGCCGCCATCGAAGCCGCACGCGCCGGTGAGGCCGGGCGTGGCTTCGCGGTGGTGGCCGACGAAGTGCGCTCGCTGTCGCAGCGCTCCAACACCTTCAATGAACAGATTCGCGGCCTGGCCCTGGGGGCGCGCGAGGCGGTGTCGACGGTGCGCGCCACGGTCAGCGCCATGAGCCAGCGCGACGGCTCGCTCAGCGACGAAGCGCACAGCGGCACCGCGCGCCTGATCGGCCATGTCGAAACCCTCAACGAGACCCTGGGCAACACGCTGCAACAGGCGCAGGGCTCGGCGCAGCGCATCAGCCATGCGGTGGCCGAAGCGGTGCGGGCCCTGCAGTTTGAAGACATCACCAGTCAGGCCCTGGGCGCTGCCGAGGTGCACCTGTCGCGGCTGGAAGAGATTGAGCGCGAAACCCGGGCGCTGGAAGCCCTGCAGTTCAACGGTGGCCATGACGTGGTGCCCGAGCTTGAGCGGGTGATGACCCGCGTGCGCAACGTGCGGGAGCGGGTGGTGGTGGCGCCGCACAAACCGGTGACGCAGGTGGCGATGCAGGCCGGCGGGGTCGAGTTGTTCTAGTTGCCGGCGTTTCAGGCGATGTGCCATCCGTCGTCTCAACCGGGCGTCCCATCGCCCTGGGGTTTGATCGCGGCGGCTGATGCGGCAGGCTGCGGTCATGAACCTGCCACTGATCGCTGACCCAGGTGCAACAGGACCCGCCGGCGCGGCCGTGCTGCAGATGCTGGCCGAAACCTCGCCGCTGGGGGTCATCGGATTCGATGCTGGCCTGTCGGTCGTGTACCGCAACCCGGTTGCGGCGCGGTGGGCCGAGCCCGACTGGCAGGTCCACGCCGACGACCGCCCCGGCCTGATCGCCGCGCGCCAGTCCCTGACCACCGCAGGTGATCGCTACGAGCAGATCTACCGCTGGGTGAGCGCCGCTGGCGGGCTGCGGTGGATCAAGGAAACCGCCCAGCGCCTGGCCGAGACCGTCGAGGGCATCTGCGTCATCGCGCATCAGGCCGACATTACCGACGCGCTTGATCAGGCCACCGGGCAGAGCCAGCGGCTGCTGCGGCAGGAAGGTCTGGTGCGCTGTGCGGCCGACCCGATCCTCACCCTCGATGCCGACTTGCAGGTGTTGTCCTGCAACCACGCGGCCGAGCGCCTGCTGGGCGCGCCGGCAACCGACATCGAAGGGCGGCCACTGGGCCGCTGGTTGTGCACTGAGGAGGCGCCGGCGCTGTCGCTCACCGTGGGCACCGGGCAGGCGATGACGCTCAGGCACGCACACGGCGCAACCATTCCGGTGACGGCGTCGATCAGCCTGCTGCAACTGCGGGGCGACACGTTTTACACGGTGATCGTGCGGGACGCGCGCGAGCAGGTTCGCCTGCAGCAGCAGCTTGCCGCGGCACAGGTGCAGCAGCGTCTGGTGCTGCAGGCGGCCGGCATGGGCAGTTGGCAGCGGGATGTCGATGCCCGGCGGCTGCGGGTGTCGGCCGAGGCGCGCGCGGTGCTGGGGTGCGCGGCACAGGAGCTGCTGGAGGATTTCGAGCATTTGATTCTGCACATACACCCGGCCGACCGGGACGCGGTAAGCGCGCAATGGCAGCAGGCCATTGACCAGGGCTTGCCCTATGAGCAGGCGTATCGGGTCATCGTTGCCGAGGGCGAGACCCGCTGGATCGGCGAGCGCGGCCTGTGCCTGGCCGCACCGCAACAGCGACGACTGCTGGCGGTGGTGATGAACGTGACCGAACAGCGCCAGCGCGAGGCCGAACTCGCGGCCATGGCCGAGCGTTTGCGCGCACTCGGCGCCCAGCTGGTTCAGGTGCAGGAACACGAGCGGCGCCACCTGGCGCGAGAACTTCACGATGAGATCGGCCAACAGTTGACCGCTGCCTTGATCGAGCTGCGCGATCCGGCGCTGCGGTTGCCGCAGGCGCTGCGCACGCGCTGGACCGAACAGTTCGGCGGCCTGATCGAGCAGGTGCGCACCCTGTCGCTGGACCTGAGCCCGGCCATGCTGGTCGACCTGGGCCTGGTGCCGGCGCTGCGCGGCTACGCGCAACGGCAGGCGACCCTCGGCGGCCTGTCGCTGAGCTTTACCGCGGACGAGGGCCTTGGCCGGTGCACGCCCGAAATCGAGAACGCCCTGTTCCGGATCGCGCAGGAAGCCACCACCAACGTGCTGCGCCATGCCTCGGCCACGCGGCTCACCGTGTCGTTGACCCAGGCGGCAGGGGCGCTGCATCTGGTGATTGCCGACGACGGCGTCGGCTTGCCGGCCGACCCGGCTGAAACCGCCCGGCATTTCGGGATGATGGGCATGCGCGAACGGGCGGCGCTGCTGGGCGGAACCCTGCGGCTTGCAAGCCGCGCGGGCCGGGGGCTGAGCATCGAAGCGAGAGTTCCGGTCGGGCATTGACCGGCGGTTGGCCTGCGCTGGGGTTGTGCAGCAAGACGCGGCATGGGCGCGGGCGCGCTGCGGCGTGGGGCGGCGTCGCATAAAATGGCCCCGGCAGTCGATAAATGAATCGTTTGAAAGGGGCGCATGCGAGGTCTTCGGGGAGTGGGGCGTGCGGTGGGTTTGCTTGCCGTGACGGCGGTCACGGCGCTGAGTGCTGCCGGTCCTGATCGGGATCGTGACGGCATTCCCGACGCCTTTGATCTGTGCGCCGACACGCCCGCGGGCACGCAGGTGGATGTTTTCGGCTGTGCACGCGCCACGCCGCAGCGCCTCGATACCGACGGCGATGGCATCCCCGACATTGCCGATCTCTGCTCCGGCACGCCGGCCAAGGCGGTGATTGATGCCTACGGTTGTCCGTTCGAGACCGACAGCGATGGGGATGGCGTGCCCGATCGCGCCGATCCCTGTCCCAGAACGCCCCCGGGCGCGCAGGTTGACGCGCAGGGCTGCGCCATCGACAGCGATTTTGATGGTGTTCCCGATGGCCTGGACCAGTGCCAGGACACGCCGCTGGGCACGCCTGCCACCGGGGGCGGCTGCGCGGTGGATGGCAGTGACCAACGTGCCGTGGATGTGCGGGTCGAGCTGCCGCGCAGCGGTGCGCCGCGCCCCCTGCAAAGGCTGCCGGCCGTCACCCCGCCGCCGCCCCGAGGCATGACGCCCAGCCGAACGCCGCCCCCCGTGGGCCCGACGCCCAGAATGCTGCCCTTGGCCGGCGCCGTCGTGCGCTCAGACAGCCAGCGACCAACGCCCGTGGTCACCGCGCGCCCAAGCCCCAGCCCGAGCCCAAGTCCCACATCTGCGGCAACCCCCGTGCCGACGCCAACACCCGTGGCCGCACCGGCACCACCGGCACCAGAATCAACCCCGACCCCGACCCCGACCCCGACCCCGACCCCGACCCCGACCCCCCTCCCCATCCCAAGCGCCGTGAGCGTGCCCGGTCGCACGCAGCAGCCCGCGCGGCCTTCGGGGCCGCGTTCCACGCCATGGCCCACCGCGGCGCCACAGGCGGGCCGCGCGCCCGCCGCCGACCCTTCGCGCATCATCCGCGTGGGTCGTGCCGCGCCGTCCGTCGCGCCGCCGAAGGCAGACCCGTCACTGATCTGGCGGCTGGTCTTCGACGCTGGCAGCGACTACGAAATCTCCGGCGCCCAGATCAGCGGCCTGCGGGCCATGCTGGCGCCGCATCGCGAAGCCTTGCTGCGCTCCGGTCGTGGCCAGGTGCAGTTGATCGGGCTGGGGCGCACGGCCGGTGATCTGGGCATGGCGCGGCGTGTGCGCGTGGCGCGCGCCCTGGTGGTGGGGCTGGGAATTCCCCCCGACCGGGTGATCTACGCCGTGCGTACCGCCGAAGGCGCCGAAGCCTCAGGCGTCATCGAGGTGCACATTCGCGGCATCGCGCAATGAGGGTTCAAAGGCCGCTGAAATTCGCGCCGGGCAGCACGCGGGTGACTTCGGCCAGGCGCGCATCGATCTCGGCAGGCGATTCGCTGCGGCTCTCGCCCCAGCCTTGCAGATGCCTGCGCACCAGTGAGGCCAGACCGGCCATGTGCTCGGCCTCGGCGTTGAGGGCGGGGATGTAGCGCAGCGCCCCGCCGCCGGCGTGGGTGAAGGTCTCGTGATAGCCGATGGCGACCTCTTCCAGCGTCTCCAGACAATCGGCCGCAAAGCCCGGACAGATCACGTCGAGCTGTTTCACTCCTGCGTGCGCCAGCGCGGTGACGTGCGCCTCGGTGTAGGGCTGCAGCCACGGCATTCGACCAAGCCGGCTCTGAAAGCTGAGGCTCATCGCATCTGGCGCCAGCCCCAGCCGTTCACGCAGCAGCCGCGCCGTCTTGTGCGCCTGGCAATGGTAGGGATCGCCCAGCAGCACATTGCGCTGCGGGATGCCGTGAAACGAGCAGAGCAGGTGATCGCCCCGGCCGTGCTGGGCCCAGTGGCGCTCCACCGACTGCGCCAACGCGTCGATGTAGGCGGGGTCGTCGTGGTACTGGCGAATGATGCGCAGTGCCGGCGGGTCGCGGTCTTGCATGAGGACCCTGAACACGGCGTCGGTCACCGCCGCCGTGGTGGTGGCCGAATACTGCGGATACAGCGGCAGCACCAGCACCCGGTCGGCGCCCTGGGCCTTGAGGCGTGCCAGCGCAGCGGGAATTGAGGGCTGGCCGTAGGTCATGGCCAGTTCCACCACGGCGGTGTCGGCCAGCGCGGCCTGCAGGGCCCGGTGCTGCTGCTGGCTGATGACCATGAGCGGCGAACCCTGCGGGTGCCAGACCGAACCATAGGTCTTGGCGAGCCTGATCGGCCGCAGCGGCAGGATGATGAGGTTGAGGATCAGCCACCAGATCGGCCGGGGCACCTCCACCACGCGCCGGTCGCTGAGAAACTGCCGCAGATAGCGGCGAATGGCGCCCGGCGTGGGGCGCTCCGGCGTGCCAAGGTTGACCATCAGCACGCCCATGCGGCGGCCCGGTTGGTGGGCCTGGATCAGGCGGTCGGAGAGCGTGGTTGTGGGCGTTTCGTTCATCTGCAAAGTGTGGCGTAAACCGGCGTCACGCGGGCATCTTGCGGCGGTCGATGGGCCATTGGAGATGGGCGGGCCTGATTCGCGACGCCGGACGCCGCTTGCAGGCCCCGTGTGCGCCCTGCTGGCCGGGAAACGACCCGCCCGCGTCACTGCTGCGGGTTGCCGGGCAAGGCCCCTATCGGCGGTCCAGTTCGCCTGCGTCGAGACGGCGAATGTAGTCCTTGTAACAGCGCATGGCGTGGTGCCCCAGCAGCGCCAGCATGGGCAGGTTGATGAGCAGCATGAAGCCAATGGCCACGGTCGACAGCGCGTCAATCTCGACATCGGTGCGGATCACGCCCACCGTGGCCAGCACGATCAAGGCGCACCACAGCAGGCGAAACGTGGTCACGCAGCCGCTGCCCATGAGGTACACCAGACCCTGTTCGCTGTAGTAGCTCCAGGTGATGAGCGTGGACAGCGCAAACAGCCAAACGGCAATGACCACCATCCAGCGGCCGAGGCCGTCGAAGGCGTGGTCGAAGGCGCGGGCGGTGAGGGTCGCCGCCGGATAGTCGGCGAACACACCCGATTCCAGCAGCACCGGTGGCTGCTGGGCGGCCAGCGGCCGCCAGTCGAGGCCGCCGTCGGCGTCCAGCGAGGCGAAGATGCGGCTGCGTTGGCCATCGTCATCTCGCACCACCACGAAGACTTGCGCGCTGGCCCGCAGGTCCAGGCCGGGCGGCGCATGCGTGAGATCGGGCTGCCACTGGCCGGCGCTGCGTTCCACCATGGCCGGTGGCGTGGTCCAAGGGGCCTCGGCGCTGCGGTTCCACACCCCGCTGACCAGAATGACCAGCGCCGTCAGCGTGCACACCACAATGGTGTCGATGAAGGGCTCAAGGCCGGCAACAATGCCTTCGGTGGCGGGCTCGGGCGTCTTCACCGCCGCGTGGGCGATCGGGGCCGAGCCCAGCCCCGCCTCTGACGAAAACAGCGCGCGCTTCATGCCAAAGATGAACGCCACGCCGATGGTCGCGCCGAGGAACGCGCCGCCCGCTTCGGTGGGCTGGAAGGCGCTGCTGACAATCAGCTTGAACAGGCCCGGCAACTGCTGCCATTCACTGCCCAGCACCACCAGCGCGGCAATCACGTACACGCCGCACATCAGCGGCACCAGGGCCGCAGCGATGCGGCCGATGCGGCGGATGCCGCCCAGAATGACCAGCCCCACGATCACCGCCATGACCACGCCGCTGATCCAGGTGGGAATGCCGAAATAGCTGTGTGAAATTTCGGCCACGTTCCAGGCCTGGAACATGTTGCCGCCGGTCACGCCGAACAGAATCAGCGGAATGCTGAACGCGGCGCCGATCAGCGGGGCAATCTTCGCGAGGCCGGGAATCTGCTTCAGGCCCTCGCGCGCCACATACATGGTGCCGCCGCGCGGATTGGCCGGGTCGGAGGTGTCGCGGTACAGCATGGCCAGCCACACCTCGACACTTTTGATGGCCATGCCGACAATCGCCACCATCCACATCCAGAACACCGCGCCGGGGCCGCCCAGCGCCACCGCAATGGCAACGCCGCCAATGTTGCCCAGCCCGACCGTGGCCGAAAGCGCGGCCGACAGCGCCTGGAAGTGGGTGAGCACGCCATCGCCATCCCCGGTCTTGATGCCGCGCCCGGTGACCAGCGCCACGCCGTGGGTCAGCGAGCGGTATTGCGAAAAGCCGCTCCAGAAGGTGAACACCACGCCCACCAGCAGCAGGGCCAACAGCACCGGCACCGACAGCATCACGGCGTTGAGCGAATTGATCAGCGAGAAAAAAGCATCCAAGAGTCTTGGCCTTTACGGTTTATTGAGCGGATTTCAAGAGGTGCTGACGGCCTGCCAGACCAGCGCGACGATGGCCACCGGCGCGCCCACCCGCAGAAGCCAGATCCATGCCGTGAGCCACGGCAGGCGCAGGGTGCCGTCGTTCGTCAGGTGCGTGCAGGCCGGTTTGGCCCAGCGCCAGCCCACGAAGCTGGCCACCAGCAGGCCGCCCAGGGGCAGCATCACATTGTTGGCCAGAAAATCCATCCAGTCGAAAAAGGTTTTGCCGGCCAGCGTGGTGTCGCTCAGCGGGCCAAACGACAGCGACGCGGGAATGGCCAGCAGCAGGCAGACCAGCGAGGCCGCCAGAGTCGCGGCGCCGCGGCCAATGCCGTGCTCGTCCACCGCCCAGGCGATCATCGGTTCGAGAATCGATACCGCCGAGGTCAGCGCGGCGATGGCCAGCAGGGCAAAGAACAAGGTGCCAAACAGGTTGCCGAACGGCATGCTCGCGAACACGGCCGGCAGGGTGATGAAGGTCAGGCCCGGTCCGGCGCTGGGGTCCAGCCCCACGGCAAAAACCGCTGGCAGCACCATCAGCGCGGCCAGCACGGCCACGCCGACATCGAGCAGCACGATGATCAGCGTCGAACGTGGAATGTTCACGTTGCGTGGCAGGTAAGAGCCGTAGGTGATCATCACCCCCATGCCGATCGACAGCGAGAAGAACGCCTGCGCGGTGGCGCTGATGATGGTGTCGATGGTCACGCGCGAAAAGTCGGGCGTCAGCAAGAAGGCCAGCCCCGGGTCGGCGCCCGGCAGCGTCACCGAACGTGCGACCAGCACCAGCAGCAGGACGAACAACAGCGGCATCAACACCTTGCTGGCGCGCTCGATGCCCTTGCCCACGCCGCCGGCGACGATCCACGCCGTCAGACCCATGAAGATCGTCGCGGCGAACAGCGGGCTGAAGGTGCGGCCCACGAAGCCGCTGAAATGGCCGCCGAGCACCGCCGGGTCGGCGGTCGGCAACTGGTTGCCCGCCATGAACACGATGTAGGCCAGGGTCCAGCCCGCCACCACCACGTAGAACGACAGAATCACGAACCCGGTCAGCACCCCCAGGCCGCCCGCCAACGCCCATCCGCGCCCGCCCAGCGCCCGGAACGCGCCCACCGGATTCCGCTGCGTGACGCGCCCCAGCACCATCTCGGCCATGACCAGCGAAATGCCGAAGGTCACCACCACGGCCAGGTAAATGAGAATGAACGCCGAACCGCCGTTCTCACCCGCCATGTAGGGAAAGCGCCAGATATTCCCCAGCCCGATCGCCGACCCGGCCGTGGCCATGATGAAGCCGAAGCGGCTGCCCCAGTGTTCCCGTGCGGCCAGCATGGTGCGCGTCCCCGAAAATCAATCCCGGGCCGATTCTGCCGGGAATTGTGGGTAGGCGTCTCACGGAATGAGACGGGAGTGGGGTAGGGTTGGACATTGCTTGCTCTATCGAGGCGACACAGCGCACATGATTCGCTTCCATTCCCGCGTTGCTCGCGGTCGCATCATCAGGTTCGGCGTTGCGGGTTGATTGATGGATGCCTCCCATTTCGCCCACAGCGCCAATCGGGCAGGCCACCGACATCTGCTGAGGCAGCACCTGACCTCGGTCGCCGGACTCGCTCGCGGGTATGTGAGCGGAAGCGTGATGGAGAATGAAGCGGCTGTTGCAGCACTGCTGCATGACATTGGCAAATACGGCGCGCTGTTCCAGCGGCGCCTCCAAGGGGATGAGAAAGGCTTGGATCATTGGTCGCAGGGGGCGTGGCTGGCCTGCGTTGATCACCGCTGTCTGGCAGCCGCGTTGGCGATTCAGGGGCACCACATCGGCTTGAGGTCGCCAGCCGACCTTCGCAAGGCGATTCCGAGTCACCGGGCTCCGGCGCCCTTCCCTGAGACGCTGAGATTGTCGGAAGCGGACCCGGAGACATTGAAAACGCGCTTCCACGCCGACAACCTGCAGTGTCCAACTGTAGCCAAGCCGCTCGCGCTTCACCCGCGGCTGGACACCATGCTCGACGTGCGTCGGCTGTTTTCAGCTTTGGTGGACGCCGATTTTCTCGACACTGAAGCCCACTTTGAAGGCGATGCCAATGGCAAGTGTTTTCGGGCAACGGCACCTGATCTGCAAGCTTCAAATGCGGTTGCGGTTCTCGAAACCTACGTGGCCAGGCTCAACCGCGGCGGCGGCGCGCACCCCATGCAGCCGCTTCGCGACGCCCTGAACGCCCAGTGCGCCGAAGCCGCCGTTCAGCCGCGTGGTCTTTACACACTGACGGCACCCACAGGCAGCGGCAAGACCCTCGCCATGCTTGGGTTCGCGCTCAGGCATGCCGCGCGACATGGCTTGCGGCGCGTGATCATGGTGATTCCCTACCTGACCATCATCGAGCAGACCGCAGCCATCTATCGGTCCATCTTCGAGCCGTATTTCGGCCCGCATTACGTGCTTGAGCATCACAGTCTGGCCGGGTTGGGGGCGGAGACTGCCGGCACCGATGCCGAAGGCGCTGATCCCTCGATCGAGATGCAGGATGCCCAGCGTCGTCGCCACCAGCAGACCGAGAATTGGGATGCGCCGCTGATTGTCACCACCAGCGTGCAGATGCTCGAAAGCCTGTTCTCCAATCGGCCGTCCGCCTGCCGTAAATTGCACCGTCTGGCCGACAGCGTAATCCTGTTCGACGAGGTACAGACCTTGCCGACCACGCTGGCCGTACCGACCCTTGCCGCGCTGTCACATCTGGTTTCGGGGTGGAAAAGCACAGTAGTGTTTGCCACCGCGACCCAGCCGGCGTTTGATTTGCCAAAGGTGCATGGCGAGGTAGCCAAACACTGCGCCGACGGTTGGCGGCCCAGGGTGTTGACATCGTCGACACCCTTGGCAGCGCCGCCGCGAGTGAGTTGGGAATGGCCCGAAGCCGAAGATCGGGTGATGGGCCCAGAGTCGCTGGCCGCAGCGCTTGCCGCTGCCGCTGGGGGGCAGACGCTTTGTATCTTGAACATCAAGCAGCAGGCGCGCGAGACGTTTGAGGCCCTGCGTGCAGTGACCGATGTGTCAGTGAATCATCTGTCCACCAACCTGTGCCCCTTGCACCGGGAAACGGTGCTGAAGCGCGTCAGGACATCACTGCAAAACGGGGCGCCAATGCATCTGGTGGCGACTCAATGTGTGGAGGCGGGTGTGGACCTCGACTTTCCGGAAGTCTGGCGAGCGTTCGCGCCCCTCGACGCGTTGATCCAGGCAGCGGGACGATGCAACCGTAACGGCCATCAAGCGGATGGCGGGCGCATGGTCGTGTTCAACCCTGACGGCAACCGCTTTCCCGACCGCGGCTACCAGCAGGCCGCAGAGGCCACCCGGATTCTGCTCAAGACCTCTCCCCAAGCGCATGCCAATCCGGAAGATCCGGCGGTCATCCGTGCGTTTTACCAACTGCTTTACGGCCTGCGCGACCTCAGTTTGAGCAAAGATTTTGCGCGTGCCATTGGCGAACTCGACTTCGTGGAGATGGCCCGTCACTACCGGCTGATCAAACAGGACGCCATCAATCTGCTCGTGCCCTATCAGGGCGCGCTGGGGGCCTATGAATCACTCCGGGCCGAAGCCGAACAGCGCGGTATTCAGGGTCGGTGGATGCGAGAGGCCCGTGGGCTGACGGTTTCCATGTTTCGGCCAGCACCTGACCACAGCGCCTGGGACAGCCTGCTTCCGCTGCAGGAGCGCCGACGCGGGCAACTGAGCAGCAGCGAAGACTGGTTTACCGTCAGCAAACCCGAGCACTATCACCCGTACCTTGGACTGCACCTGCCCATGGGCCTGAACCACTACATTGCCTGAAGGAAGCCTGTATGAGTGATGAGTACAGACGTGGAAAAACCCATGTACTGGAGGTGTGGGGCGAGTTCGCCTGCTTCACTCGGCCAGAAGCCAAGGTTGAGCGTTACAGCTATCCGATCATCACGCCATCTGCAGCGCGTGGCATCTTCGACGCGATCTACTTCAAGCGCGGTTACGGCTTCTTCTGGCAGATCGAAGCGGTGGAGTTGCTGACCCTGCCGCGATACATCGCGCTGCGACGTAACGAGGTGAAGAACAAGGCGCCGAACGAAAGAACGCTCAAGCGGTGGATGAGCGGCCAGAGCGAGCCCGAACCGCTCTGGGCCGACGGGGGGCGCGACGACCTTGGCACCGATCAGGAAGGCAGGACGCAGCGCCAGACCATGGCGCTGAAGAACGTGCGGTATCGGCTGCATGCGCACATCTGCCAACGTTCACAGGGTGCGGGCGATCTTCGCGGGATGGACGAGCAGTTCGAGCGGCGCGCGCCGCATGGCAAGTGTTTCTATCAGCCGTATCTCGGGTGCCGGGAGTTCCCCGCCTGGTTCAGTGCCGACCTGTCAGATCAGGCGCCCGTCGCCATGGACATGCCGCTGGGTTGGATGGTTTATGACGTCTTTGATCTGGCTGCGCACAACGGGACCAATGCAAAGCCCCGCATCAGTCTCTTCAAAGCGGAGTTGAAGCAGGGGGTGATGACAGTGCCGCCGTATGCCAGCCCCGCCGTGCGCAAGAATGTGGTAATCGAGGAGACAGGCGATGCTTGAGGCGGTGCTTGATCACGCTCAGAAGCAGGGATGGACCAGTGAGCCAGGGTTCTCACGCAAGAACGTGCGCTGGGCGATCCACGTTGCGGTCGATGGCACCTTTGTCGGATTCACGTCGCTGGGTGACGGAAAGGACGGCATTAATCTGGACCGGTGCCCGCACCTCACGCAGGGGCAGATGGTGTCGGGCGGGGAAACTCGTAGCCAGTTCCTCATCGAGAGCCTGCAAACCGTTCTGCAGCACTGCAAAGACGACATCACCGACGGTGATCGCGAAAAGATGCAGCGCAAGCAGACCTACTTCCAGAGGCTGTTGACCGATGCTGCGGAAGCGGCGCCCGAGCTCCGGGGCGCAGCACGGTTCATGGCAGATGAGTCCCAGCGGAGCTTGGCCTTGGAGAAGGTGCGCAGCACCAGCCCCAGGCCGAAACCTACCGACTCAGTGACCTTCTTCATGGAAGGCATGCTGGCGCCTCAAACCACCGGCTGGCACCCAGGGTGGCAGCGCTTTGTCGCCGGGCTCGTTGCCCAAAGTGTGAAGGCACCCAAACAACGCTCGGGAAAGACCGGTACGGTGCCAGAAGCCGACGCAATGCGGTGCGTGCTGACGGCGGACCTGATCAAGCCGGCCAAAACGCACGGCGCCAAGATTCGCGGCCTGGCGGGGGTCGGCGGGCTGGGTACCGGCGATGTCATGGCAGGTTTCGACAAGGCGGCGTTTCAGTCCTACGGGCTTGACGATTCTCGTAACGCCGCAACCAGTGATGAAATGGCCACGGCCTACGCGGAGGCCTTGAGCCGCCTGATTGCCGAGAACAGCGTGAAGATCGGCGATGCGATTGCGGTGTACTGGTTCAGCAACGAGCTTCCGAAAGAAGACGATCCCATCGCCTTGGCGCTTGCGGCATCGGCGGTGGTGGGCGCAAGCGGCGACGGCGGTCACGCGGCTCGCCGAGTGCTTGAATCAGCCAAAAAGGGGACGCCAGAGGGTGCGCTCGCAAACGAATACCACTTGCTTATTCTGTCCGGCGCCGCCGGCCGAGTGATGGTGCGGCATTACGCCGTCGGTCGGCTTGAAGAACTTGCAGAGGCGGTCTGTGGCTGGTTTGAAGACCTCGCCATCGTGCATCGGGACGGCGGAATGCTGGCGCCCGCGCCGAAGTTCATGGCGGTTGTGGGCGGATTGTTTCGCGAGCTGAAAGAAGCACCCGCCCGATTCATTGTGCCGCTGTGGCTTTCGGCCATTCATCAGCACCGGATTCCGCGTGAGGCGATGAGCAAGGCCCTGCTGCGAATTCGCATCGACATCGTGAACGACACAAGCGCCAATCACGCCCGTATGGGCCTGCTCAAAGCCTTCCACATCCGAAATCTTGGAGACCAGCACATGAAGCCGTACCTCAATCCAGAGCATCCGTCTCCCGCCTACCACTGCGGACGCATGCTCGCGGTCATGTCTCGTTTGCAGCGCAGCGCGCTGCGTGATGTAGGCGCCGGCGTGGTGCAACGTAACTATGGCGCCATGAGCCAAGCGCCCGCCTTGCATCTGGGGCGTTTGGTCAGCAACGCGAAGAACCACCTGCAAAAGCTCGATGCGGGGCTGGCCTTCTGGTTCGAGGAGCAAATTGCCGACATTGCGGTTTGCATCGGTGATGCCGCGCCCCGCGCGCTTACGCTCGAACAGCAAAGCCTGTTTGCGTTGGGCTATTACCAACAGCTTGCCCATTCAAGGCAGCGTAAAGCTGACAAGCCGGGCATGACGCCCGACACCACCTCCAACGAACGCCCCGAGGGATAAACCATGAGCCTGAGCAACCGTTACGAGTTTTTATTTCTGTTTGATTGCGAAAATGGTAATCCAAATGGCGACCCTGACGCCGGCAATGCGCCGCGAATTGACCCAGAAGATCAACACGGGCTGGTGTCGGATGTGGCGCTGAAAAGGCGCGTGCGCAACTACGTGCAGACCGCTTATGGGAACAAGGACGGCAAGGCAATCTTCGTGGAGCATGCGACCAACCTCAATCGATCCATCGCCTTGGCACACGAGAAGACCGGTGGCGTCGTGGAGCACCCCAACAAGGCAAAGGTTCAAGGTGCCAAGAAATGGATGTGTGACACCTTCTATGACGTACGCACGTTCGGCGCCGTCATGAGCACTGGGGCCAATGCGGGGCAGGTTCGCGGCCCGGTGCAGTTCACGTTTGCGCGCTCGGTTAATCCGGTTCTGCCGATGGACATTTCGATCACACGAATGGCGATTGCCGAGAACGTGAAGGGGGCAAAAACCCAAGAAGACTATGAGGCCTGGGAAGAGAAGCAGTCAGAGGACTCCCTGCGCACCATGGGCCGCAAGAACCTCATTCCCTATGGTCTTTATGCCGCCAAAGGCTTCATCAGTGCGCACCTGGCGGCAGACGATCTTGGCACCGGCTTTTCTGAGGAAGACCTGGCCATCCTTTGGGAAGCGCTGATCAACATGTATGACCATGATCGGTCCGCCAGCAAAGGGATGATGAGTGGGCGTGAACTTTTTGTGTTCAAACATGTGGGAACCGACAGTAATCTCGACCAACGCCAGCGCCAGGCCATGCTGGGCTGCGCCCCGGCGCATTGTTTGCTGGATTTAGGCCGGGTGCTTGAAGTCAATAAGCGTAAGGGCGTCACGGCACCCCGCCGGTTCAGCGATTACGAGCCCGTGGTGCCCGACGCTGCCGCATTGCCGAAAGGCGTGGAGCTCTGGCGCTGGGATGCTGCCCAGCAGAAACTGCTCCTGTGCCTGCCATGACCCTCCGCGAATCTCAGCAGGTGCCGCCGAATCATTGTCGACAGGGTGCAACATGACCAAATCAACTGAACTCATTGAATCGCAGTTAATGGCACTGCCCTACATCGAACGCGCCGAATTGGTCAGCCGGGTGTTGGCCAGCTTGGAAGTTCGGGATTTGTCAGTCCCTGCGCACGTCGAGAAGGCTTGGCTTGAAGAGGCCAGTCGTCGCTATGACGCCTTGAAGCGAGGGGACGACTTCGGCCTGTCGCACGATGAGGTGTTCACCCACCTTCGTCACGACGCCCATTGACACGTCTGATTTACGCGCCGGGTGCTCGGGACGATATGCATCGCGAGCGCGACTATTACGCCCGCATTCAGCCCTCACTGGGCGCGCGGTTCGTGACCTCGGTCGAGCGAGCCGTTAGGGCGCTGGCCGAGCAGCCTCTGGCAATGCAGGAGCTGGTTGACGGCGTGCGGCGTTGGCCGGTACGGGGCTTTGAACATGGTGTGCTTTACGCGGTCGAGCCCGAGCGAATCGTGATCCTCGCGGTCTTCCATCCTCGTCAGCGGCCAAGACCGGTGAATGCACCGTGACCTCCGACGCCCTGCATGGCATTGACCCGGTGCCCATCTCCGCGTTGAATCAGTTCGCCTACTGCCCGCGGCGTTGCTACCTGATTCATGTCGAACAGAGCTTTGCAGAAAATATCCATACGCTGAGAGGCACCGCCGAGCACGAGCGGGCAGACACATCGGGCCATGAACACCGGGGCGGCGGCAGGCTCGAACGCGCCCTACCGGTCTTCTCGAACGCTCTTGGCCTTTCAGGCCGATGTGATGTCGTCGAATTTTGGGAAGATGGCACCGTCTATCCAGTGGAGTACAAGCACGGCAAACGTCGCAAATGGATGAACGATGATGTGCAGTTGGTGGCGCAGATGCTGTGTTTGGCAGAGATGCTGGGTAAGCCGGTCGAGCGAGGTGCGATTTACCACACACTGTCGCGCCGACGGCGAGAGGTACAACTGACGGATGCATTGAAGCAAACCCTGCACGAGACTCTGAAGGCACTCCGCCTAACGCTCGATCTGGCTTCAGCACCGCCGCCCACCCCTCACGTCGAGCGCTGCGATCAGTGTTCGCTCCAGGATATCTGTCAGCCAAGCGTGTTTGCCTTGGACAGTCCGCTTGGCCCGCAGTGCGCGACATTGTTCGACGACCTCGCGGACCAGGATCGGGCCGCGCGGCCAAAATGAAGACCCTGCTCAACACCCTATACCTGACCACGCCGGGTGCCTACGTGCATCTCGACAACGACACCCTCCGCGTCGAGGTCGAGCGCGAAACCCGGCTGCGCGTGCCGCTGCACCACATTGGCGCCGTGGTCACGTTCGGTAACGAGGTGCTGATATCCCCTGCCGCGATGATGGCCCTGGCGGCGGCAGGTAAGTCGCTGGTCATCTGTGATCGCAACGGCCGATTCAAGGCGCGGTTGGAAGGGGAGACCCAAGGCAACGTCCTTCTTCGCCAAGTACAGTGGCAGCGCATTACCGATTCTGACTTTGCGCTCGACATGGCCAAGGCCTTCATTGCGGGCAAGCTGCGCAACGGTCGACAAGTGATGCTGCGGGGTGCACGCGAAGCAAAGCGAACAGAAGACGCTGAAAAGCTGACGCGTTGCGCCCTTAACCTGGCCGCATCGTTGCGTGCAATCAAAGGCGCGGGTTCGCTCGACATCGCACGCGGCATCGAAGGCGAAGCGGCGCGCGGATACTTTGCGCATTTGCCGGCGCTGCTGCGAGAAGACCAGCGGAACGATTTCGCCATGAACGGACGCACCCGTCGCCCCCCGCTGGATCGCTTCAACGCTCTGCTCTCATTTCTGTACTCGATGCTGATGAACGACTGTCGCAGCGCCTGCGAAGCCGCCGGGCTCGATCCACAAGCAGGCTTTCTGCACACCTTGCGGCCTGGCCGCGCAGCGCTCGCGCTGGACCTGATGGAAGAATTCAGGCCGCTGCTGGCAGATCGCTTGGCGTTATCGCTGATCAATCGCGGACAGTTGCGAGCGGGTGATTTCGACCTCCGTACCGGCGGCGCCGTGCAGCTACACGACGACGCCCGAAAGGTGTTGATCGTGGCCTATCAAGAACGCAAACAAGATGAGGTAACCCATCCGCTCTTGGGGCAGAAGGGCGCGCTTGGCGTCATGCCACATCTTCAGGCACGTCTGTTGGCCCGCATCCTCCGTGGAGACGGGGACGGCTACATGCCGTTCCTGAGTCGCTGACCGTGCTGGTCATCGTCTGCTACGACGTGTCCACGGAAACCCGTGATGGGCGGCGGCGACTGCGGCGGGTCGCCAAAGCCTGTGAATCGATGGGGCAGCGCGTGCAAAAATCTGTATTCGAATGCCAGATCAACCAAATTCAGTACGAGCAGCTGGAGCGACGCCTGTTAGATGAGATCGACGATCAACAAGATTGTCTGCGCTTCTACCGGCTCACCGGCCCCGCAGACGTGCACGTCAAACAGCACGGCAATTTCCGTTCCACCGACTTCGACGGGCCACTGGTCCTATGACCCTGCGCGAACCTCAAGTAGGCGGCCAACCTCGGGCGGTTCGCGCGGGCTTGACATCCTTGTTCCCAGTGGGCTTTGCGTTTAAGTTGCTTGCCCGAGTCACTTCTCTGACCCATCGCCCTGCGACCTTCGCGCAAAAGGCGAAAAGCTCTTCTACAAAACAACAATTTGCGATACTGCGGTCTCGCCCGGCTTAACTGCCGGGCGCGGATTGAAACCACACGTGGCCGTCGATGGCCACCTCGATCTCTTGTCTCGCCCGGCTTAACCGCCGGGCGCGGATTGAAACATCGAAGAGGACGACCGCCGCCACTGCGTGGTGTGTCTCGCCCGGCTTAACCGCCGGGCGCGGATTGAAACATCAAAGAAATGGTCGCCACCAACCGCGTGGCCGGTGTCTCGCCCGGCTTAACCGCCGGGCGCGGATTGAAACATCGTGGGGATCAGCCATGCCTGCTGACTGGCTGTCTCGCCCGGCTTAACTGCCGGGCGCGGATTGAAACTTTGACGATGCCGCGAGAGCCCACGCCGGCCACGCGTCTCGCCCGGCTTAACTGCCGGGCGCGGATTGAAACATCGCCGACCGCGCCGAGCCCTGGCGCCTGCGCAGGCTCGCCCGGCTTAACTGCCGGGCGCGGATTGAAACCTGCAAAACCGGCAGCCTCAGCGACTTCCGTCCGGTCTCGCCCGGCTTAACTGCCGGGCGCGGATTGAAACCGTTCGAGGGTAGAAACCCTTCAGCCACGGCTGCTGTCTCGCCCGGCTTAACTGCCGGGCGCGGATTGAAACAACAACAGCACGTTCGACCCCGATGCCAACAACAGTCTCGCCCGGCTTAACTGCCGGGCGCGGATTGAAACGAAGGCAGGCGGCCCGCTGTCGTAGGCGACAGGGGTCTCGCCCGGCTTAACTGCCGGGCGCGGATTGAAACTTACAGCGGAGAATGGAGCAAAGGCTGCACTCATGTCTCGCCCGGCTTAACTGCCGGGCGCGGATTGAAACATTCTGAATCAGGGGCCGTTCCGGGATTCGCCACTGTCTCGCCCGGCTTAACTGCCGGGCGCGGATTGAAACCAAAACAGCGCCGCCAGCCAGCAGCTTGCCCGCCGTCTCGCCCGGCTTAACTGCCGGGCGCGGATTGAAACACCGACCTGCAAGCCGAGCTTGACGGCCTCAGCTTGTCTCGCCCGGCTTAACTGCCGGGCGCGGATTGAAACATTCTGAATCAGGGGCCGTTCCGGGATTCGCCACTGTCTCGCCCGGCTTAACTGCCGGGCGCGGATTGAAACTCCAACGTAATCGTAGGCAGCATTTCGGGTTCAGGTCTCGCCCGGCTTAACTGCCGGGCGCGGATTGAAACTCTCAAGCTGCGTGATCTGCTCGACCATGCGCTGGTCTCGCCCGGCTTAACTGCCGGGCGCGGATTGAAACCGAGTTCGCGGCAACTGGGTGCAAATCAGCCGAAGGTCTCGCCCGGCTTAACTGCCGGGCGCGGATTGAAACCCCTCGTATGGATCGACCATCCACACCCGCAGCGAGGTCTCGCCCGGCTTAACTGCCGGGCGCGGATTGAAACAAACACGGCCGCACGCTCGACAGCGCAGCGGCAGGGTCTCGCCCGGCTTAACTGCCGGGCGCGGATTGAAACGCTTGTTGGTCGTCATCCACGCTCACCGCCCGCAAGGTCTCGCCCGGCTTAACTGCCGGGCGCGGATTGAAACAGGGCATTGCTGCCACTTGCCAGGCCACTGGTGCGTCTCGCCCGGCTTAACTGCCGGGCGCGGATTGAAACTTTCCGACGCACCGGCACCTTGTCGGGAAGCGGAGGTCTCGCCCGGCTTAACTGCCGGGCGCGGATTGAAACTGACAGCGCCCAAACGCCCGTACTTGGCATTGCGCGTCTCGCCCGGCTTAACTGCCGGGCGCGGATTGAAACAATTACGCCGCCGAAGCGTTGCGGAGGGCCGCGTAGTCTCGCCCGGCTTAACTGCCGGGCGCGGATTGAAACAACGGGTTGACAAAACTAGAAGCGCAGACGGACCGTCTCGCCCGGCTTAACTGCCGGGCGCGGATTGAAACTGCGACCGCCCAGGACTATCGCCATTCCCCGCTAGTCTCGCCCGGCTTAACTGCCGGGCGCGGATTGAAACGATCGACAACTGGCGCTCTTAGCCGAAGATTATCGCGTCTCGCCCGGCTTAACTGCCGGGCGCGGATTGAAACTTTCGTCACAACCGCAGCGGCCGCACTCGCGGCGGGTCTCGCCCGGCTTAACTGCCGGGCGCGGATTGAAACAAAAAGGCGAACTTCGAAGTGCAAGTGCCGACCGCGTCTCGCCCGGCTTAACTGCCGGGCGCGGATTGAAACGACGATGAACACGCTTGCGCCATCAACGAAGATGCCGTCTCGCCCGGCTTAACTGCCGGGCGCGGATTGAAACCATGCGGCGTTGATGAGCGACTGCACCGGGCCATGTCTCGCCCGGCTTAACTGCCGGGCGCGGATTGAAACATTGCCGGTGCGCGTGTCGAACACCGACGTCACAGTCTCGCCCGGCTTAACTGCCGGGCGCGGATTGAAACTTTCGGGTGGTGCTGGGGTAGGTGTCCGAGGAAGGTCTCGCCCGGCTTAACTGCCGGGCGCGGATTGAAACAGATTTATATAGCAGCCCGTTCAGGTGGTCCTATAAGTCTCGCCCGGCTTAACTGCCGGGCGCGGATTGAAACGACGGTGGCGACCGCTACGAGGTGCGCGTGTACCGTCTCGCCCGGCTTAACCGCCGGGCGCGGATTGAAACCAGATCCGTAGGGTCGAGGCGTATGCGCAGTCGCGCCTCATGCGGCTTGAGCGCCAGGCGTGGAACGACCTCTTGGGTTCAGTTCATTCACGCGCAGTTGCGCCTGTCCGGGTACCCTCGGGCGCTTAATTTGCCGAAGGACAAGAGCATGAAAGTGGCCTCGATTTTTGGCGCGTGCAGCATCGCGTTCGTGCTGACAGCCTGCGGGCCGAGTGAGTCTGAGCAGGATTTGTTTGCCGCAGAGGTGGCCGCACTCACTGAGCAGGCCGAGCAGGACGACGCCGCTCGCAACGAGCCGGGCGCGATGACTGCAGCCGGTGAGGCGGGCGATCCGGGCGTGGCCGCGGCGACGTCGGTGACGGTGCCGGAGAACTTTCCCGGCGACGTGGTCCTGCACCCCGACATGACGTTGTCATCGGCCACCGGCATGTCGGACACGATGATGCTGCAGGGCGAAGTGGCCGACGACATGGCGGCGATTACCGACTTTTATCAGCGGCAGATGGAGGCGCAGGGCTGGGTCGATGAGAGTGATGCTGCCGGGGCAGATATTGGCATGCGTCGCCTTCGATTCACGCAGGAAGATCGGGTGGTGGACGTGACCCTGACGCCCCGTGGCGATCAGACCGCGATCAACCTCGCCTTGTCGCCACGCCTCTGATCACGGGTTTGACGTCGCTGGGGTGGCCGCTGACGCGGTACTGAGGGCGGTCAGTAATTCGGCACCAGACCAGTTGCGTTTGCCTCCGGATTCTGCGGCGCGGATCAGATCGATCAGCTTGGCGTTGACGGGGGCGGGTCGATGGTGGCGCTCGGCCAGCGTCGTGACCTCGCCGTTGATCCAGTCCACCTCGGTGGGGCGCCCGCGTTCGAGGTCGTCCCACATGGAGGATCGGGCCAGGGGATCAATGGCCAGCATGCGGTTGCCCAGTGCCCGGAAGAGCCAGTCGGGTGTGGACAGTGCACCCGGCAGCCAAGTGGCGGGCAGCGGCGTCAACTTGGCGGGCTGGATGCCGTCGAGTGCCAGCAGTGCAAGCGCTTCGCGCTGGGCCATGGCAAGGCAGCGCCGGTAGTTGCGCTGTTGCAGTTCGGCCTTCAGCGGCAAGCCCGACAGCGCATTGATGGGGTTGTTGAGGTTCATCAGCAGCTTGGCCCACAGCACGGCGAGCATGTCGCGGCGGGGCCTGAGGGGCATGCCCGCATCTGCAAACAGCGCTCGCCACGGTGCCAGTGCGGCATGCGCAGACACCGCCAGCTCCCCGCTGGAGCCCTGATGAAAGCGGCCGTTGCCAGCATGGGCAATGTTGTACGGCACCATGCCGCTCAGCACGATGTGCTGCGGCAGGGCCGCGGCAAGTGTCTGGGCATTTCGGAGGCCATTCTGCAGGCTGATGAGCACGGCGCCGGGCCTCGCGATTGCCGCAAGGCCGCGGGCGATGTCGGCAGTCGCTGCCGATTTTGTGGTGACCAGGATCAGGTCGGCGTCGGCTGCAGCGCTCAGATCGGTGCTGAACCGGATGGCCGATGCGGCCACCCGCCAGTGTTGGCCGTGAAGGTCTGAAAGGTGCAGGCCGTGCTGCGCGAGCGCGTCGGCCATCGATTGACGGCCGATGAACCCGACGCTGTTGCCGTGGGCGGCGAGGCGACCGCCGATGTAGCAGCCGACGCTGCCGGCGCCGACAACGCAAAGGGATGTCGCCAGTGTCATGGGCAGACGTTGCCACAAAAGCAAAAAAGGGGCGCCAATGGCGCCCCCGATGGATGAGCAGTATCAACGTGGCCCGTCACCCCATCAAGCAATGCGACCGCTCGCAGGCCAGCGGGTCTGGCTGGCCGGGGTGGCGACAAGTGCTATCGACCTGACCATGCATGGCCAGCACGCTCATGGGGCGTCGACGCCCGGCAGCGGCTTCATGTTTTGCGGCAGTTTGGGCACTTGTATGTCGGAGAGGCCGGCGCGCATGGCGTCCTGCTGGGGTTGCGGGAGGCGGTTGAAGTCGTTACGCGAGTAGGGTCGCCGCGCGCATTCGGCGTCGTAGGCGTCACGCACCTTGCTGTTGCGGGCAATGGCCGTGCGCAGCGCCTGGATTTCGTGGTTCAGTGCCAGCGCATCGGCGTTCAAGGCATTGCGCTGTCGGCGTATTTCGAGACCTGCCTCCAGGTCATCTTTGCGCCGTGTCATCGACTGGTTGTCGAGTGCGCGGCGTCGCGCGAGGATCGCATCGCGGCGCGCATCGTGGTCGGCATGGCGCTGCAGCAGTAGCGGCGACTGCGTGCGTAAGTGCTGGACGCGGTCAGCGCAGGCCGAGAGTTCAGCCATGTTGAGCGGTGGCCTGATCGCCATCGCAACAGGGGCGAACGCTGAGAACAAAAGGGCGGCGGCAAGGCATCGAGCAGGAATCATAAGGGCCGGGGTTGAGTGAACAGCACCGACGCTCGCCCAGTTCCTAGGTGTTGTCAAGAACAATGCTGCACCTTGCGTGTGAGCCTGGCCGGCGGTTGGACCAAGTTGCTGGCCGGTGCGCTCGTGTAGGCTCGCGACGGTCAACCTTGGAGCTTCTGATGGATCTCGCAACCCTGCAGTCCACTGCGCCAGCCACCGAAACAGTGTTCGCGTTCTATGACGAACTGGCTGCCGCTGATGTGAATTTCATGCTCGGCCGCTGGCGTGGCGAGGGGCTGAACACCGGTCATCCCCTGGATGGTGTGCTGGAACGCTTCGGCTGGTTTGGCAAGGCGTTTGTCGACCCTGAGCGGGTGCATCCGCTGCTGTTCAAAAAGCGGGGTGGCATTCGCGCCTTGAATCCCGGCCTCATGCCGATGAATCTGGCGCTGCGCTGTCCGTGGCTGAACAACGATGTCGTGGCCGCAATGTTTCGCGTGTTGCAACCGCTGATGGCCACCCGGGCGCCGCGTGCCCGTTTGCGCACGGTGGAGTTTCGCGGGCAATGCACGTCCGCGATGGTTTACGACCAGCTCGCCATCATTGACGTGTTTCGCAAGGTGGACGACAAGACTTTGCTGGGCGTGATGGACATGAAGGGCATGGAGCAGGCGTTCTTCTTCGTCCTGCGCCGCGACCAGAGCTGATGGCAGGCCAATGGCAAAAAGAAACCCCGGCCACGAGAGGTCGGGGTTTTTGTTTGGTGGTGGGGTTGGTGCCCAGTATCAAAGGACTGTTGACAGTACGCGATGCCGGCGTTCTGGCCAGTTGCGAGACCCTGCGTGCCGGTGCGAGAAGCGGGGGTTGACAGGCGAATCTGCGGACAATCAAGCAGGTTCTTTGCCCGGATCGGTCGCCGGGAAGGGCCCTCAACTTCGTCCGCTCGTTAGGACCGGTTCAGTTCCCAAAGGTGGAATCTAACCCGCGTCCGTAAGGCCCCACCTTGAGCGCCTGGGCCTGCTCTGCCAGGGCATCGAGGGCCTTGCTGCGCTCAGCGTCGATCCGCTCCTTGTAGGCGATCACGTCCTGGTAGCGGACCCGACGGTGCGTGCCGATCTTGTGGAACGGGATCTCGCCGCGCTCCAGCAACTGCACGAGGGAGGGCCGCGAGACGTTGAGCACGTCCGCTGCGTCCTGGGTCGTCAGCTCGGCGTGGATCGGGATGATGCTGACCGCGTTGCCCTCACCGATTTCGGTCAGAACGTCGACGAGCAGCCGCAGCGCCGACATCGGGACGCGAACTGGATGGGACGCGCCCTTGTCGTCGAAGATCTCGATCTGCTGGGTTTGCGCGCGGGTCTGCAGCAAGGCGGACAGCGCCCGGCCGCTCTCGCGGGCGATGGCGACTTCTTCGGCCGTCGGCAACGAATGGGTGGGAGAGCGTGTGGTCATGGCAGCCTCCTGGGCGCTTCAAACAGCATGCATCATGGGGAGAAGCACAAACGAAATAAACGAATAGTCGCAATATCCGAAATTGAAAAGGTCTTACCACGCGGCCCGCCGCGCGGCGAATAGTGACCCTTATCGCCGCATTATGTGCGGCGAATAGTGTGCGCGTGCGGGGATTGCGACCTATAATCTCCGCATGAATGGCGGCGATTACAACTACATCTGGCAGGCCAGTGACTGGCCGAACTGGCGCTTCGACCTGGCGGCGCTGGTCGGTTACATGGCTGAGGTCAGTCGCGCCCAGGGGCTCCTAATGGGCCGTCTGGCCGACGTGGGCATGGCCCTGCGTGATCAGGCGAGTCTTGCGGCACTGACCGAAGACGTGGTCAAGACCAGCGAGATCGAGGGCGAGCAGCTCAATGTCGAGTCCGTGCGCTCGTCCATCGCGCGCAGGCTGGGCGTGGACATCGGCGCGCTTGCGCCGGTTGATCGGCACGTCGAGGGCGTGGTCGAGATGGTGCTCGATGCCACGGCCAACTGCCAGGCCCCGGTAACGCGGGAGCGTCTGTTCGGCTGGCATGCCGCACTGTTTCCTGCCGGCTACTCCGGGCTCTCCAAGATCAAGGTCGGCGCCTGGCGCGACGATGCCAGCGGGCCGATGCAGGTGGTGTCCGGAGCCATCGGCCGCCAACGGGTGCATTTCGAAGCGCCGCCCGCCGATCGCCTCGAGGCCGAAACCAGCCGCTTCCTGGACTGGCTGAACGGGCCATCGAACGAACCGCCGCTGCTCAAAGCGGGCCTCGGCCATCTGTGGTTCGTCACGCTGCACCCGTTCGACGATGGCAATGGCCGTATCGCGCGGGCCATTGGTGATCTGCTGCTGGCACGCGCCGACGGCAGCCCGCAACGCTTCTACAGTTTGTCGGCGCAGATCCAGCGCGAACGCAAGGCTTACTACGACATCCTGGAGCAGACCCAGAAACGGTCGCTGGACGTCACCGAGTGGCTCGCCTGGTTCCTCGACACGCTCCATCGCGCTGTCGACCAGGCGCAGCACACACCCGACGCCGTGCTGACCAAGATGCGGTTCTGGCAGCGCTGGGCGACCACACCACTCAACGAGCGGCAGGTGAAGTTGCTGAACAAACTGCTCGACGGGTTCGAAGGCAAGCTCACCAGCAGCAAGTGGGCGACCATCGCCAAGTGCTCGCCGGACACGGCCCTGCGCGACATCAACGATCTGCTTGCGTGGGGTGTCCTGCGGAAATCGGATGCGGGCGGGCGCAGCACCAGCTACGAATTGAACGATCTTCCGGAGCCGATGACCTGGCATCCTGGGGGCATGTCAGGTCTTGAGTCGAAAATGCTCTAGACCTCAATCACTTGGTCAATCACGATTAAGCGGCGGGGCAGTTGTCACGCTTGGCAAGGCCCGTGCGGAAACCCTCAATAACACGTGGGAACCGGCGCGAGCGGGCAAGAAAAACCCCCAACCGAGAACGGCTGGAGTTTTGAGTTTGGTGGTGGGATGGTACCCCGCATCAAACGACTATTGAAAGTACGGAATCGAAGCGCTGCGGGCTGCTGCGAACCCGCGCGAACCGGATCGAAAAGCCTGCCGGTACGGCCTGCGGGCGTGGACGATCAAGCAGGTTTTTCGCCCTGATTGGTGCCCGGAAAGACCGCTCAACCTCGTCTGCTTTCCGGCGCCAGTTCAATTCCGGTTTGGGAATCGAATCCGCGTCCGATGCTCCGACCAAAAGCACACCCATTTACACCCATTTACACCCATTTACACCCATTCGAGCCGGGCGTCCTTGGAGGTAATGCAACTGCATTGATAAGACAATGCGACTGCATTACCATTCAAGCATCAACCCAGATCCGCAGGAGACTGCCATGGCCGCGACCCTCGAAGTCGAATCCACACTCACCGATCGCTACCAGACCACGGTGCCGGAAACCGTGCGTCGTGCCCTCAAGCTGGGCAAGCGCGACAAGATCCACTACACCATTCGCCCCAGCGGAGAGGTGGTGCTGACGCGCGTCGAAGCATCGGACGGTGACGACCCGGTGCTCGGTCAGTTCCTCGGCTTCCTGGCCGCCGACATCACTCGCCATCCCGAGCGGCTGCAAGCTGTGGATGCCGGCCTCGTCCAACGCCTCCAGGCGCTGGTCGGCGGCGTCGATGTCGATCTCGATGCCGCCCTGTCGGAAGACGATGAATGAGCGCAGGGAAGCCTGAGCCCTTGGTCATTCATGGCTGGACGGTCTTCGCCCATCCACTGTTCCTGGCGCAGATCGAAGCGCTGGCGCGGCAGGTCGAGACCCTGAAGCAGAAGGACCCGGCCGGGTACGTCAAAAAGAACGCCAGCAAACGGCTGGCCGCGATCACCAAACTGGCGTTCGATGTCATTCCGCAAGATCCGACGCGACCGGAATACCGCCAGGGTGGGACGCTCGGTGTCGATCACAAGCACTGGTTTCGGGCCAAGTTCTTCCAGCAGTACCGACTATTCTTCCGCTACCACGCCCCAAGCAAGGTGGTCGTCTACGCCTGGGTGAATGACGAAGATACGAAACGCGCCTTTGAGCGCAGCGACGACGCCTACCGGGTGTTCCGCAAGATGCTGGAAAGCGGGCATCCGCCCGATGACTGGGAGCAGCTCCTGGCTGAGGCGCAAAAAGAATCGCAGCGGCTGCAGGAATCACTGGCCAGGGCGGCAGCAGCACAGTGATTGGCGCCGCGTGCGTCTACTCGCGCCCCATCTTGAGGGCTCGGGCCTGGGCAATCAGTTCATCCAAGGCCTGATGTCGCACAGCGTGTCTGGCCGGTTGGTCAGCGTCCGACAATGGCCTTGCGGCGATGGCATCAGCCGGGGCTGACGACAGTCCGCTCAGGTTGAGTTCGCCACCCAACGCCTTGATAACGCGCAGCACGTGTTCGAGCCGGAGAGTCGGCTTGCCCGCCTCAAGCTCGACGATGAAACGAAGGCCGACACCGGCCGCCGAAGACAGCTGGGCCTGGGTCAGGCCAAGCTGCCTGCGCGCCGCACGCAGAGACTGTCCGAGCGTGTGAATGCTGTCGATGTGGCCTTTGCGGACTTCGGGCCAGTTCCAGGGCGCGAGGTCGGAGCGAGGAATGGCCAGGAGAGAGTGGAATGTGGACCGGAACGGCCAATTCGGGCGGCTGGCGAAGTCCGCGGGCTTCCGCAGGAACCCCCAACAACACGCGGGAACCGGCGCGATCGGGCAAGAAAAACCCCCAATCGAGAGCGGCTGGGGTTTTGTTATTGGTGGTGCTAGAGCGTCACGGTTACGACCCAGACCCTACACAAGATGAGAGTGTTTAGGTGCAAATGCACGGAAACGCCGTGATCCGTAAAGAGTAAGTGCGGACCGGACGCGGGTTCAGTTCCCAAACACGGAATCGAACTGCCGGACTCAGAGAGTGATTCGGCCGACGTCGAAGCAGGCCTGCACGAACGTCATGTCAGCCTCGCTGACGCCCGCGTCTGCGAAGAATTTCCGCCATGACGCCACGACCTCGCTGACCCGGCGGGCGATGGCCTTTGCATCGTCGTCGTTCAGCATGAAGTGCTGAACCGCGCTCAGTGCGTTGGCGAGGTTCGACTCCTGGCCCTGCAGGCCAACGATCATTGCCTGGCGATAGGTCGTGCTCACCTGCGGCATTGGCACCAGATCGAATGCGGGAGCGAGGCGGAAGGTGGTGCCCGCCACATGCAGGGCGCCATGATTCTTGGCGTGGTCGTCGCGGTTCCCGGTGGCAATGCTGAACAGCATGCGCCCGAACAGCTCATGGCAATCCTTGGCGGGTTGGTCGGACCACCGGCGCAGCTCGTCGGCGAAGGCTGGGTAGCTTCCGACCTCCGTTTCCCCGTACTGCCCGAGCAGGGTTTTGGCGCTGAGATAGTGGCGAGGGTAGTGCTGCCCCTTGATCCGCTCGCGGTCGAAGCGATGGATGCCCAGCGCGGTGGTGCCGTCGACCTGCACGAACTCTCGGCTTGGCACCTCGAAGCCGCAGGCCGCAGCCATGTCGAGCATCGCCTTCTCGGCGCGCACCTGATCGAAGCGATCATCGTGGCGCCCGAACTTCAGGATCATCGACGCATGCGGATCCTGGTAGGAGGACTTGGGGCGTGCACCGCCGAGTGACCCCGTCAGCAGGTCGCCCTGGGCCTGCGTCACGGCACGGCCGGTTTCTACGGCATGGATGGCGTCGGCCAGCCCGGCCATCGCGATGCGCGTCGGGAGCGCGGGCGGCGTGCCGGTACCGGCGGTGAAGGCGAGAGCGCCGATGCGGTCGCCGGAGGACTTGAGCAGGTACTCGAGCTCCGGCAGCTCGCCGAACTCGTTGTACTGGAGAGCGGCGTGCCGCAGCTCCAGAACCGTGCGGCCCCAGCTGTCCGGCGCAGCGTCGCGAATGGCCCCGAAAAGGCGATCGGCCTTGAAGCTGGCCGCCTTCAGGGGCAGGTGAACTGGATCCAGCGCGATGGCGTCCTCGCGCGCGAGGTAGCGGGCACCATAGGTGAACTCGGCAGTCGTGCTCCGGCCCGCCTGGTCGACGGTCAGCGCGCCGCAGGGCACGGCTCCCGCGCCACCGGGAAGGTAGATCCAGACGACGCAACTGCGTTCAGAGGTCACGGAGCAGCTCGCGGTGACGGCTGGAGGTCTTGCGGGAGCGGCTCAGTTCCATGCGCAGTCCTTCCTCGTCAGACTTGGGATCGGCGATGCTCGGTAGCAGGTTCATGGCCCACAGCACGCAGGCGACATGCGCGAACGCGACGCCTGGCTCGCCGCTCTCGATCCGATGTAGGGTGCGGACGCTGACGCCGGCCTTCTCGGCGAGCTGGGCGGCGGACAGCCGCCGACGCTGGCGGGCCGCCCGAATGTTTTCGGCGTACACCCGCATCTGGGCCTGCACAGCAATCGGTGGTGCGGCGGCGGTCTTCATCGGCCATATCTGGCATGTAAACGCCAATAGTCTGCCATATATGGCAGATAAATAGAACCCGAGAGGACGCCCGAACGCTGGACGGGCCGGCCCGCCAGTCGGCTACCTAGGCTGCTGGAGGCGACTAAAGAGCCTCTGCGCCTCGGCTCGTGCAGCGAGGTCCTGTTCCGGCGACAGCAGCGATCAATTCCACCCCGTCGTCGCCTGCCACGAAGGCCGGGCCGCCAACGTCGTCGTCATACTCGGCGATGTCTTCATTGATCGCGTAGTGTTTGGACTGGGTCAGGTCGGGGCCAGCTTTAACTGAGCGAGGTACACCCATGTCCAGCATCGCGACAAGTCGCCGCGGTCGTAGGGATTGGGCGATGGCCTGCCGCGCAGAAGTCCGCAATACGGCTCAAAAACGCCCAATAAAACGCGGAGTTGCGCAAAAAAAATTGGCCAACCTATTACGGTTGGCCATATTCAATTGGTGGAGATGGGGGGAATTGAACCCCCGTCCGCCAGCCTTCCGCCTACAGATCTACATGCGTAGCCCGGTCTTTAATTTTCGTCTTCAGCTCCCGGATGGGCACGGATCGCTGTTGCTTATCCCCTTAGGGTTTTAGTGCGTTGGTTAAGGGCGAACCATTGCACGAGTTGGTATGAGTCGACACCTGATTCAGCGGTACCAACACCAGCTGGTCAGATGCTCACCGGATTAAGCGGCGAGGGCGTAGTTGTCGTCGTTCGCAACTAGCTTGTTTGCAAACCGTTTAACGAGCAGATTTGCAGCTCGGCATGCACCGCGAGTTTCAGCACCGACGTCGAAGCCAGTCATCCCCGTTGTGTGCGTGAAGGGTAACACGCCCTGACCCGCGTAACGATGGGTCAGTTGCGGACGCTGGTACGCATGATGCGGCCTTGTTGGCGTTGCCAGTCGCGGTCTTTGATGTCGGCACGTTTGTCGTGCTGCTTCTTGCCTTTGGCGAGGCCTACGGCGAGCTTGGCGCGGCCGCGGTTCCAGTGCAGGTCCAGCGGCACCAGGGTGTAACCGGCACGTTCGACCTTGCCGATCAGGGTGGCGAGTTGTTTGCGGTGCAAGAGCAGTTTGCGCGTGCGGGTCGAGTCGGCAATCACGTGGGTGCTGGTTTGTGGCAGCGGGGTGACGTGCGCGCCAATCAGGTAGGCCTCACCATTGCGCAGGATGACGTAGGCCTCGGCGATCTGTGCGCGGCCGGCGCGCAGGGACTTCACTTCCCAGCCTTGCAGGGCAAGGCCGGCTTCGTAGCGTTCTTCGATGAAGTAGTCGTGCCGCGCCTTGCGATTCAGTGCAATGGTGTCGTCGGCCGCTTTGGCCTTGTTCTTTTCACTCATGTGCAAAGTATAGGGGAGCGCCGGCCTGCATCATCGGCCCCGCGCACTGGAAACGGCGATTTGACCGCCCTTCGCACTACACTCGCGGCATGCATATTCCGGAATCACGCACGGGAACCTGGTCGTCGAACCGCGCCTTCATCTGGGTGGCGGTCGGCAGTTGCGTGGGCATGGGCACGATGTTGCGTTTTCCGGCCCAGATGCAGGCGTTTGGCGCCATTGCGTTTCTGTCGGCTTATCTGTTGTGCCTGCTGTTGATCGCCTGGCCAATTCTGGCCGCGGAGTGGGGACTGGGGCGCTGGATGCGCGGTGATCTGGTCAGTGGCTTTGCCAATACCGCTGAAACTGCCGGGCTGACACGGCGATGGCGGGTGCTGGGCGGCGTGATGGTGGTGACCGCTGCAATGGTTCTGTCCTATTACAGCGTGATCGCCGGTTGGGGGATGGCTTATCTGGTGCGCGCGGTGGGTGGCGTGCTCAACGCACAGGCGCTTCCGGCGCTGGTCAACAATTATCAGGAACTGGTGGGCGAGCCCGAACGTGGGTTGGCGTGGCACACGCTGTTCATGGTGGTGACGTGCGTGGTCGTGTCGCGCGGCTTTCGATCGGGGGTCGAGCGGTTGGCGATGCGGGTGCTGCCGGCCTCCATGCTGGTCGTCTCGCTGTTGGCCCTGGTGTTGCTGTTGCGAAACGACCCGCCGCCCGACTGGCAGGCGCTGCTCGCGCCGAAGACCTCGCTGCTGGCGCTGGATTTGTGGTTGACGGCGATACGCGAAGCCTTCATCACCGCGGGCTTGGGCCTGGGCGCCATGATGACCCTGGGTGCCTATTTGCCCAGCGACCTGCGGCTACTGCCCACGGCCGGCATCGTGATCATGCTCGACGTCATCTTCGGCGTTCTGACGACGATGGTGCTTTTTCTGTTGGGTGGCGGCGCCTCGACCGGGACCGGATTCGAGCTGGTTTTCGTGGGCTTGCCGCAGGCCTTGCCTGCCGGGTTGAGCGGCGTGCTGATCGGCACCCTGGTGTATGGCTTGCTGGTGGTGATGAGCCTGACTTCTGCCGTGGTACTGCTGGAAGTGGTCACCCGATTCGCCATGGAGCGTTGGCGGCACACGCGAATCGATGCGGCGACCACCTCGGCGGCCGTGATCTGGGCCTTGGGCGTGGCGTGTCTGTGGAGTTTCTCGGGGCCGGCATCGTTGGACGCCGAGCAGTTCTCGATTTTCGATGCGCTGATCGTGGCCACCGCGCAACTGGCCGCGCCGGTTTCGGCCCTGGCCGTTTGCGTGTTTGCCGGCCGCATGATTCCGCCCGACCTGCGACGCGCGGTATTCGGGCAGGCGCGGGGCTACTCGGTATGGGCGGCGCTGCTGCGTTACCCGGCGCGGGTGGGGGCGGTGGTCATCGTCCTGGACGCGATCGGGGTGTTCAAGGCCATCCGGGCGCTGTGGTTCTAGTTGCGGGGAAATTAGTGATGAGTGGTGAACTGATTCAGGTTGAAGTGGCCTACGCATTGCCCAGCGAGCAGGTGGTGCTGCGGGTGGACTTGCCTGCCGGCGCCACCGTGCGGGACGCAGTGACGCGCTCGGGTCTGCTCGCGCGTTATCCCGACATAGACCTTGAGCATCAGCGGGTGGGCATTTACGCCCGCCTGGTGTCACTCGACGATGCGGTCAGCGTGGGCGATCGCGTCGAGGTTTATCGGCCCCTGCAGGCCGATCCGAAAACCGCGCGACGCGCCAAGGCGTCACGGGCGGCGAAGGCCCAGTAGGCCTAGACCGAGCCGGGGTCGGTGGGCGAGCTGCGACCGGGTTTCGGTTGCGTGTCGGGGCGGTCGGCGGGAATCTCGACCGGTTCGTCATCGCCCGTGGGGCGCCGGTAAATGGCGCTGGGATCAATGATGAACGTTTCGGCGCTGTCGGCTTCAACGCCCTCCATACGGGCCAATTGGCCGTCGCGAAAATGCAGGGACACGATGCGCTGGACTTCGGCACCGCGCGGCGCGCGGTAGTAGCCCAGGTAGTCCCAGCGGTTGGGATCGTAGGGATCAGCCGCCATCGGCGTGCCCATCAAGAAGCGAACCTGCTCGGGCGTCATGCCCAGCTCGACCTGGTTGAGCTTGTCCTGCTCGATGAAATTGCCCTGTCGCGTGGGCAACTTATAGACCAGCTGGCAGCCAGCCAGGGTGATGATGCATAAGGTTGCCAGGGCGCTGCTGATCCAAAAACGCATTGCGATTCGTTGTGGTCGAAGCCAGCGGTCATAATACGGCATTACCTGGAGCGCACTCATGGAATCATCTGACCTTCGCAATGCCGGCCTCAAGGTCACGCTGCCACGCCTGAAAATTCTTCAGATTCTGGAAGCCAACGCTGACGCCCATCTGTCGGCCGAGGACATCTACCGTTTGCTGTTGGAATCGCACGAAGAAATTGGCCTGGCGACGGTGTATCGCGTGTTGACCCAGTTCGAAGCGGCCGGCCTGGTGATGCGGCACAACTTTGAAGGCGGTCACTCGGTGTTCGAGCTGGCCAGCGGCGAGCACCACGACCATATGGTCTGCCTGGAAACCGGCAAGGTGATCGAGTTTGTCAGCGAAGACATTGAAAAGCTGCAGCACGCGATCGCCAAACAGTACGGCTACGAGGTGCACGATCACAGCCTGGTGCTGTACGTGAAGCCCGCCAAGAAAGGCTGAGCAACGCCGCGCCGGGGGATCAGGCGCCGCCCTCGACCTGATCCAGCAGATCGGCAGCCAGCGCCCGCGCCGAGGCTGTGATTTTCTGCCCGCCCTGCAAGCGCGCCAGGGCATCAATGCGCGCCTCGCGGTCCAGCGGCGTGACCCGGGTGTAGGTCTTGCCGCCGCTGATCTCTTTATGAATCGACAGGTGATGGTGCGCCTGCGCCGCAACCTGTGCCTGGTGCGTCACACACAGCACCTGACGGTGCGCGCCCAGGGACCGGAGTTCCTGCCCGACCCGTTCCGCGACGCCGCCACTGATGCCCGCATCGATTTCGTCGAACACCATGGTGGCCATGCCGCGCAACTGGGTGGCCACGACTTGCAGCGCCAGTGACACGCGCGACAACTCGCCGCCGCTGGCCACCTTGTTCAGCGGTCGGGGCGACTGGCCGGGGTTGGCGCTGAACTCGAAACTGACGTCATCAAAGCCGCTGCTGCGCACCGGCTCGCGGGGGTCGGCGGTCACGGCAATCTGGAATCGGGCGTTGGCCATGCCCAGACCCTGAACGATGGGCGTGGCGCCCTCGGCAAGCTTTTTGGCGGCCTTGTCGCGTGCCTTGCTCAGTGCCGTGGCGGCTGTTCTGTAGCGCTCCATTTGCGCGGCCCGTTGGCCATGTAGCGCGAGCAGGCGCTGCTCATGATTCTGATTGCGGTCCAGCTCTTCGCGGAGCGCGTCCAGGTGCGTGCCCAGGGCTTCGGGCCGCACGCGGTGCTTGCGGGCCGTGTCGTGAATGGCGCTCATGCGGCGCTCGGCGCGCTCCAGTTCGCCGGGGTCCAGGTCGAGGCGATCCAGTGCGTCGCGCAGGGCGTGAATCACGTCCTGCAGCTGGGTGCGGGCAGACTCCAGCGTCGGCACCAGCTCGGCAAAGGCCGGGTCCAGCTCGGCCAGCGCGGCGATGAGCTGCTGGGCGCGGCCCACCGCGGCATCGGCGGCGGCATCGTCGCCGGCCAGGCTGTTGAGCGCCTGGGTGCCGTCTTCGAGCAGGCGCCCGGCGTTGGCCAGCCGGCGGTGCTCAGATTCGAGCCGGGGCAGTTCGTCGGCCTGCAGGGCCAGGGCCTCAAGCTCCTGAATCTGGAATTGCAGAAAGTCGAGTCGTGCCGGATCGCCCTGACCCTGCGCGCTGAAGGCGGCAATCTGGGCGTCGGTGTCGTGCAGGGCCTGCGCCGCGCTGGCCACCTTGTCGAGCGCCGCGCCATGCTGGCCGAAATCATCGAGGGTCTGGCGCTGCACGTCGCCGCGCAACAGCGTTTGCGATTCCGACTGACCATAAATCTCGATCAGGCAGTCGCCCAGCTCGCGCAGGGCGCTGGCGTTGACCGGCTGGGCGTTGACGAAGGCGCGGGTGCGACCCTCATTGAAGATCACCCGGCGCAGCACCACCAGGCCCGGGTCATCCTCGTCGAGCAGTGCCTGGGCTTTCAGCCACTGGCTGGCGGCCGAATCATCTTCGGGTGGCAGCTCGAACGTGGCGGTGATGTCCGCCTTCTCGGCGCCGTCGCGCACCATGCGGCTGTCCGCTCGGGCGCCGGCCAGCAGCCCCAGCGCATCGATGAGGATCGACTTGCCGGCGCCGGTTTCGCCGGTGAGCACCGTCAAGCCGGGGCCGAACTCGAGCGCCACCGAGTCGATGATGGCGAGGTTCTGAATCGAGAGCGACTTGAGCATCAGTTGGGTCCGCGGCCCCAGTGCAGCTTGTTGCGCAGCACATTGAAATAGTCGTACCCGGCGGCGTGAATCAACTGCATGCGAAACGCGGCGCGTTCCACGATCAGTTCGTCGCCCGGACGCAGCGCTTCGTGCGACTGGCCATCACAGGTGACGGTGGCCAGGGTGCCGGTGCCGCCGCCCAGGCGGATCTTGATGGGCCGGTCGGCAGCCACCACCAGCGGCCGGTCCGACAGGGTGTGCGGGCAGATCGGCACCAGTGAAATGGCCTCCAGCGACGGGTGCATGACCGGGCCGCCGCTGGACAGCGCATAGGCGGTCGAGCCGGTGGGCGAGGAGACGATCAGGCCGTCGGCGCGGTGCTGGCTGATGAACTGCTCGCCAAGCCAGGTATCGAACTCCAGCATGCGGATCGACGCCTGGTTGCGGATCACCACGTCGTTGATGGCCAGCAGCGGCCCCACCTCGCCATGGGCACTGATCACGCGGGCGCTGAGCAGCAGGCGGCTTTCGGTGATGTGCTGCCCGGCCAGAACCGCGCTGATGGGCGCTTCGAATGCATCCGGTGGCACGTCGACCATGAAGCCGAGGCGCCCCTGATTGATGCCGAGAATCGGCACCCCGCGCGGCGCCATGACCCGCGCCGCCGCCAGCAGCGTGCCGTCGCCGCCGACCACCAGCGCCAGGTCGCAGCGGGCGGCCAGCAGGTCGCGGGGGCAGAAGCGTTCAGCCGGACGGTCGATATGGGGGCTGAGCCGTTGATCCAGAAGCGGCACGCGGCCCACGGACTCCAGCCAGTTGACCAGCCGGGCGACCGTTTCAAGGGCGTTGCGGTCTTGCTTGCCGATGATGCCCATTCGGGTGAATGCTTGGGTCAAGCGTGGACGACCTGGGAAGGTGAATCAGGCGCCTAGTATTCCATAGCGCCGCCGTGCGTCGCGGCCTGCGGCAGGCGATGATGCGGCAGATTGTTCACGGCATCGAGGCCGGCTGCAGGGTGCCGCTCGACACCAGAACGCGGGGATGATGAATGACCGAACCACTGAACGAACGGGCGGCAGATTTACTCAATCTGCTCATCCAGCGCTATATCCAGGACGGCCAGCCGGTGGGCTCGCGCACCCTGTCGCGGGCGGCCGGTCTGGGGCTGTCGGCGGCCACCATCCGCAATGTCATGGCCGACCTCGACGCACTGGGGCTGGTGGCCTCGCCGCACACCTCGGCGGGGCGCATTCCCACCCAGCGGGGCTATCGCTATTTTGTCGATGCCTTGTTGTCGCCCGAGCCGCTGGACGTGATCACCCGCGCCCGGCTCGAAGAGACCTTTGGCGGCGGAGCCCTGGCGCACGGGCCCGACCTGGCCAAGACCGCCAGCGGGCTGCTGTCGCAACTGACGCAGATGGCCGGCGTGGTCACGGTGCCGCGGCGCAATCTGGCCACCTTGCGGCGTATCGAATTCCTGCCGCTGTCGGATCAGCGGGTACTGGCCATATTGGTCGTCAACCAGCACGAGGTGCAGAACCGGGTGCTGCAAATGGACCGCGCCTATGGCGCCGATGAGCTGACCCGTTATGCCAACGTGCTCAACGAGCATTACGCCGGGCGTGAACTGGGCGCGCTGCGGCAGGCGCTGCTGGACGAGGCCATCGATGCCCAGGACCGGGTCACCGTGACCCTGCGCGATGCGGCGTCGATGGCGCGGCGGGCCATGTCGCCCAACGAGGCGCCCGACTTCGTGCATGCCGGCGGCAGCAACCTGCTGGGTTTTCAGGACCTGACCGACGTGCAGCGGCTGCGCGGCCTGTTTGACGCCCTGGACCAGAAGCGCGACCTGCTGGGGCTGTTCGACCAGTGTCTGGCGGCCGACGGCGTGCAGGTGTTCATCGGTCAGGAGTCCGGCTATCGGGTGCTTGACGAGGTGACAGTGGTCACCGCGCCGTACTACGTCGAGGGCGCCGTGGCCGGCGTGCTGGGGGTGATCGGGCCCACCCGCATGGCCTATCAGCGCATCATCCCGCTGGTGGGTGAGGCGGCGCGCATGCTGTCGAAAGGGCTGGCCGGCAGCTGATTGACGCGGTTCGATCACGTCAGCCCTTGAAAAGGGCGGGGGCACCTCCAGCGTTTGGGCGAGACCGTGAACGCACGGCCGTTCCATTTCCAACACAGCTCCGGCCCATGACCTCAGCCCCGCCTCCCTCCCCGTCGCCCGACGCCAAGCCCCACGCGCCCGAAGGCGCGGGCGCCGTCCCCGAGTCTGAAATTCCGCTCGAAGCGCAATTGGTCGCCCTTGAGGCCGCGCTGGCCGAAGCCGAGCAGGCCGCGGCCCAGGCCAAGGACGCGCAACTGCGCGCCGCCGCCGACTTCGAGAACACCCGCCGTCGACTGGAGCGCGATGCACAGCGCACCGCCCAGTACGCCACCGAGAACCTGCTGAAGGAGTTGCTGGCCGTCGCCGACTCGGTGGAACTGGGCCTCAAGGCCGCGCGCAAGCCCGATGCCGAGGTTGCCGCGCTGACCGAAGGCATGGAAATCACCCAGCGGCAGGTCAACAGCTTTCTCGAAAAGCAGGGCGTCACCGCGCTGGACCCCGCCGGGCAGCCCTTCAACCCTGACGAGCAGCAGGCCATGAGCATGATCGAGAGTGCCGACGTGCCGCCCAATCATGTGCTGGCGGTGATGCAGCAGGGCTACCGGCTGCATGACCGACTGCTGCGGCCGGCCATGGTCATCGTGGCCAAAGCGCCGGCACAAGCAGCAGAAAACTGAGCGTTCTCCCCGGCGCGCCCCTTGAATCCGGGTGATGCGCGCCCACTTCATTCCTCAAATCCGTATCGCGAAATTTTCAGGAGTCACCCATGGCAAAGATCATCGGCATCGACCTCGGCACCACCAACAGCTGCGTCGCCATCATGGACGGCGGCACCGCCAAGGTCATCGAAAACAGTGAGGGCGAGCGCACCACGCCGTCCATCGTCGCTTACACCGATGATGGCCAGACCATCGTGGGCCGCTCGGCCAAGCGGCAGGCCGTCACCAACCCGCACAACACCCTGCATGCAGTGAAGCGCCTCATCGGCCGTCGTTTTGACGACGCCGTGGTGCAGAAAGACATCGCCATGGTGCCTTACAAGATCGTCAAGAACGACAACGGCGATGCCTGGGTCGAGGCGCGCGGCAAGCGCATGGCGCCGCCGCAGGTCAGCGCCGAAGTGCTGATGAAGATGAAAAAGACCGCCGAGGACTACCTGGGCGAGAAAGTCACCGAAGCGGTCATCACCGTGCCGGCCTACTTCAACGACGACCAGCGCCAGGCCACCAAGGACGCGGGCAGAATCGCCGGCCTTGAAGTCAAGCGCATCATCAACGAGCCCACCGCGGCTGCGCTGGCCTTCGGCATGGACAAGGTCAAGGGCGATCGCAAGATTGCCGTGTACGACCTGGGTGGCGGCACCTTCGACGTGTCGATCATCGAGATCGCCGAAGTCGACGGCGAGCATCAGTTCGAAGTGCTGGCCACCAACGGGGACACCTTCCTCGGCGGTGAAGACTTCGACATGCGCGTGATCGACTACATCGCCACCGAGTTCCAGAAAGATCAGGGCGTTGACCTGAAGAAGGATCCCTTGGCCCTGCAGCGCCTCAAGGAAGCGGCCGAGAAGGCCAAGATCGAGTTGTCGAGCACCACGCAGACCGAGATCAACCTGCCGTACATCACCGCCGACGCCTCGGGCCCGAAGCATCTGGTCATGAAGCTGTCGCGGGCCAAGCTCGAATCGCTGGTCGATGAGCTGATCCAGCGCTCGGTCGAGCCGTGCAAGGTGGCGCTCAAGGACGCCGGCCTCAAGGCGGGCGACATTCAGGAAGTGATCCTGGTCGGCGGTCAGACCCGCATGCCCAAGGTGCAGGAAGTGGTCAAGGACTTCTTCGGCCGCGAACCGCGCAAGGACGTCAACCCCGACGAGGCCGTGGCCGTAGGCGCTGCCATTCAGGGCGCGGTGCTGGCCGGCGACGTGAAAGACGTGCTGCTGCTCGACGTCACGCCGCTGTCGCTGGGCATCGAAACCCTGGGCGGCAAGATGACCAAGCTGATCGAGAAGAACACCACGATTCCGACCAAGAAGTCCGAAACCTTCACCACCGCCGACGACAACCAGACGGCAGTGACCATTCAGGTCTATCAGGGCGAGCGCGAGATTGCCTCGGCCAACAAGAGCCTGGGCCGCTTCGACCTGACCGACATTCCCCCCGCCGCCCGCGGTGTGCCGCAGGTGGAGGTGACCTTCGACATCGACGCCAACGGCATTCTCAACGTGTCGGCCAAGGACAAGGCCACCGGCAAGACCCAGTCGATCGTGGTCAAGGCCAACTCCGGCCTGAATGACGACGAGATCGCCAAAATGGTCAAGGACGCCGAACTGCACGCCGAGGAAGACCGTCAGTTCAACGAGCTGATCAGCGCCCGCAACCAGGCCGACCAGATGATTCACGGCGTCGAAAAATCGCTGAAGGACCTCGAAGCCGAGGTGCAGGGCGAGGAAAAAGCGCAGATCGAGGCAGCCATTGCCGAACTGCGTGAAGCCGCCAAGGGCAGCGACAAGGCGGCGATCGACACCAAGACCGCGGCACTGGCCGAAGTGGCCACCAAGCTCGCCGAGCGCGCCTATGCCAAGGCCGGCGGCGGTGATCCGGCGGGCGCGGCGGCCGATCAGGCTGCGGGCGGCGCCGGCAATGCCGACAGCGACGTGGTGGACGCCGAGTTCACCGAAGTCAAAGACAAGAAATAACCGCAGTCGTGGCCTAAGGGGTGAGACGCTTGAAGGCGCCTCATCCCTTTCGCTTTTCTGCTGGTGGGCACGTGGCAATTCACTTTTATCGGGAAACGCGGCATGAGCAAACGCGACTATTACGAAGTGCTGGGAGTGGCCCGCGACGCTGACGACGATGTGCTCAAGAAGGCCTATCGGCGGCTGGCCATGAAGCTGCATCCCGATCGTAATCCGGGCGATGCCGGGGCCGAAGAGAAGTTCAAGGAAGCCAACGAAGCCTATGAAGTGCTGACCGACCCGCAGAAGCGCGCGGTTTACGATCAGCACGGGCATGACGGCCTGAGCCGCGGCGGCGGTGGCGCCGGGGCAGGCGGCTTCTCCGATATTTTTGGCGATGTGTTCGCCGACATCTTTGGTGGTCGGGGTGGCGGTGGGGGCGGGCGCGCCGGCCCGCGCCGCGGTTCCGATTTGCGTTACATGATGGACCTCGAGCTCGAACAGGCCGCCGCCGGGACCGAAGAGACCATCCGCATTCCCAGTTGGTCGAGCTGCGAAAGCTGCGACGGCCACGGCACGGCCGACGGCAAGCGCCCCGGCACCTGCCCGAGCTGCCATGGCGCCGGTCAGGTGCGGGTACAGCAGGGCTTCTTCGTGATGCAGCAGACCTGCCCGGCCTGTCGCGGCCGCGGCACCGTGGTCACCGATCCCTGCAAGCCCTGTCGAGGGGCGGGCAAGGTGCAGAAAGAAAAGACGCTGAGCGTCAAAATTCCGGCCGGGGTGGACACCGGCGACCGGATCCGCCTGTCCGGTGAAGGCGAGCCGGGTGAGAAGGGCGCCGCGCCAGGCGACCTGTATGTGCAGATCAACGTGCGCCCGCACGATTTCTTCGACCGCGACGGCAACGACCTGCACTGCACGATTCCGGTTGACATGACCACGGCGGCGCTGGGCGGTGAGGTAGAGGCGCCGACCCTGGAGGGTTCGGTCACGCTGAAAATTCCGGAAGGCACCCAGAGCGGCAAGACCTTCCGTCTGCGCGGACGTGGGGTGAAGTCGGTGCGCGGCGCCGGGCAGGGCGACCTGCTGTGCCAGGTGCGGGTGGAAACACCGCGCAATCTGGGCCGTCGTCAGCGTGAGCTGCTGCAGGAGCTCCGGGCGTCGATGGAAGGCCGCGGCGCCACACACAACCCCGAAACCGCCTCGTGGCTCGACAAGGCCAAGCACTTCCTCGAGGCACATCTGAAGCCCTGAGGTGCAGGCTTCGGGCGCAAGCCCGCGTCCGGAACCGTTTGGGCGCCGCTGATGACCCCAGGCGACGGTGCCCGTCGACTGGGCCGTCTTCGCCATTGATATCAAGTGGTTTAGTGTCTATGTTGGCGTGAACGGATACCTGTGTCCTGACCATAGCGGAGCGCCTGCCTCACTCATGAGCGACATCGAACAGCAAAGCCTCCGCTATTTCATCCAGCGTGGATGCGACCCCCAGTGGCAGGATTTTCTCTACGCCATGTCCGAAGAGCTGTCCGAGCAGCTGTCTTTGCCCGAGCTGCGCGGCTTCTTCTACGCTGTGGGCGCGCGCATGGCGGCGGCCGCGCCGGTGGCGGCGGGCAGCTCGCTGGCCGAACTTGAACTGGCGTTCAACGACTGGCTGGCGCAGCGTGACTGGGGCTTCGTGCGCATTCACGACCGGCAGAGCGCCCTTGAACTGACCCACGCCTGTGCGCCGCTCAGAGCCGCGTTTGGCGAGCGCGGCATGGCCGCCGCCGGTGCCATCATCGAGGGGCTGTACAGCACCTGGCTGACGCAGGTCGGTGTCGATGACAAGTTGGCCCTGCGGCAGATCGGCGAGGCTGAAGGTCCGGCAGACGTGCTGAAATTTCGGCTCGCCCACCAGAATCTGTTAGCCTGATTCGCATGAGCAACCGCAACGACGACATCAAGCAGCTGTTCTCCCACCTGGGCCTCAACGACCAGGACTATCTGGAGCTGCGTCGCCAAAGCGGGGGCACCGAGGCCGAGCGCGCCAAGCCGCAACCCGAAGCCGGGCCCCGCCCCGAGGCGCCGTCGCCAGGTGCGACCGCGACGCCCGCCGGGGACACCACCCGACGCTTCAACGCGCAGACACAACCCAAGGTTTTTTTGCCGGGCCTGACGCCCGACCTCGGCGCGCCAGAGCAACCGCCCCCACCGACCGTTCCGCGTGTACGTCGACCGGCACCCGTGGTCGATGCCGTCGCGCCCACCGCGCCGCCACCCGCGGAGCCGACCGTGACGCGGCCCGCGCGTCGCTGGGCGATGGTCGATGCCGCCGCAGCGCAGTCCGCCGGCACGGTCGCGAGCGTGCGCGCACCGACCCCATCCCCCGCGCACACCCCGGCGCCATCGCCGCAAGCGGTGCCCGCGGCATCGGCGGCCCCTGCCGCGAGTGGCCCCCGCCCCTGGGCCGGGCTGAATCAACGGCCGCTGTCGCGCAAGGCGCCGCCTGCCGCTGCCCGTGATGCCGTTGAGCGTGGCCACGAGGCGGCTGCGCCGGCCACGGGCTTGCAACAGGTCATCGCACGCCTGGCGCATCCCGAGATGACCACCGATCGTGGCGCTGCCCCGCAATTGCATTACGCGCCGCGGCCACTGGCCGGTACCGGGCGTGACGAAGCGCCGGCCGAGAGTTCCGATCTGGGTGCGGTATTTGGCCGTCTGAGTCGTACGCGGCAGTAGCCGCGGGTGCCCATGAACCATGAGCATCCCAGGCTGATTGCGGTCGTGTCGCCCAAAGGCGGCGTCGGCAAGACGACCGTGACGGCCAACCTTGCCCTCAAGCTGGCGGCGTCCGGGCAGTCGGTGCTGGTGATTGATCTCGACCCTCAGAACGCGCTGCGTCTGCACCTGCAGTTGCCCTTCGCCGAGGTCGGTGGCCACGCCGTGCAGACACTCAACGACGAACCCTGGTCGGCGGCGCTGTGCGTGAGCCCCTGTGGCGTGACGGTATTGCCGTTCGGCCAACTGGACGACGACGCGGTCGATCGGTTCGAACGACGCTGCCAGGACCAACCCGCGTGGCTGGCGCAGGGGCTCGCCTCGCTGAAGCTCCAGCCGCGCACCTGGGTGGTCATCGACACCCCGCCCGGCAGTGCGCTGCAGGTGCGGCAGCTGTTGCCACACGTCAATGCGCTGCTGTGCGTGCTGTTGCCCGAGGTTGCGTCACTGGTCACGGTGGCGACCATGGAGCGCTGGTTGCAGACCTACTGCCTGGGGCAGCCGGATTTCATGCTGGGCGCCTACCTCATCAACGCCGTGTCGGACGCCGATGCACTGGAGACAGATGTGATCGAGGCCCTGAACGCCCGCGTGGGCGCGCGCCTGGCCCCCTGCACCATTCGGCGCAGCGACGTGCTGCGGGAATCCTTTGCCTCGGCGCAGCCGGTGTCCGAGTACGCGCCCGCCGATCCGGTCAACGACGATTACCGCGTGCTGGCCGATTGGCTGGTGGCCCACGCATGAGTGGCTCCAACGAAGAACAGGCGTTCAAGCGCGGCCTGCTGAACCCCAATCTCGACCGCCGCATCGAGCGGCTGGTCGAGCAGCCGATCTGGGGCATGCCGTTCGCGTTGCCCTTGATGGTGCTGATCTGCCTGCTGCCGGCCATCGGCTTCATTTCGACCCCCCTGTCGATCACCCAGCAAACGGTGATGGGTGCCTTCACGCTGATCGTCGCGCTGTGGATGAACCGCATGGAAGGGCGCCTGGCCTCGCTGATGCTAATCACGCTGACGATCCTGGTCAGCACCCGCTACATGTACTGGCGCCTGACCGAAACGCTGGGCTGGGGCATGTCGCACCGCGACGGCATCGACACCTTTTTCTCGGTGGGCCTGGTGGCCGCCGAAATGTATGCCTTCATCGTGCTGTTTCTGGGCTATTTTCAGGTTCTGTGGCCGCTGCAGCGCAAGCCGGTGCCGCTGCCCAGACAGGTCGATCAATGGCCCACGGTCGACATCTACATTCCCACCTACAACGAACCCTTGAGCGTCGTGCGGCCGACGATACTCGCGTCGATGGCCATGGACTGGCCGCGCGACAAGCTGCGGATCTATGTGCTCGATGACGGCCGGCGTGCCGAGTTCAAGCAGTTCTGTGACGAGGTGGGGGTAACGCACATCACCCGAGCCGACTCCAAGCACGCCAAGGCCGGCAACCTCAACCGGGCCATGACCAAGACCCAGGGCGAATTCATCGCCATCTTCGATTGCGACCACATCCCCACGCGCTCCTTCCTGCAGGTGGCGATGGGCTGGATGATCAAGGACCCGAAGCTGGCGATGATGCAGACGCCGCACCACTTCTTCTCGCCAGACCCGTTCGAGCGCAACCTGGGCACCTTCCGCAAGGTGCCGAACGAGGGTGAGCTGTTCTACGGCCTGCTGCAGGACGGCAACGATTTCTGGAACGCCACGTTTTTCTGCGGATCCTGCGCGGTGCTGCGCCGAACGGCGCTGGAGGATGTGGGCGGCATTGCCGTGGAAACGGTGACCGAAGACGCGCACACCGCCCTCAAGATGCACCGCAAGGGGTGGAAGACGGCGTATCTCAATCTGCCGCAGGCGGCCGGTCTGGCAACCGAGTCGCTGTCGGCCCATGTGGGGCAGCGCATCCGCTGGGCGCGCGGCATGGCGCAGATTTTTCGTACCGACAATCCCTTCATTGCAAAAGGCCTGTCGATCGGCCAACGGCTGTGCTACGCCAACGCAATGCTGCACTTCTTTTATGGCCTGCCGCGCCTGGTGTTTCTGACTGCGCCGCTGTCGTATCTGTTCTTCGAGGCGCACATCATCGAGGCTTCGGCATTGGCCATTGCCGCCTATGCAGCGCCGCACCTGGTGCACGCCAACCTCACCAACTCACGGCTGCAGGGGGCTTTCAGGCATTCGTTCTGGGCCGAGGTCTACGAGACCGTGCTGGCCACGTACATCCTCATTCCGACCACGGTGGCGCTGATCAACCCGAAACTGGGCACGTTCAACGTGACGGTGAAGGGCGGCATGGTCGACAAGGAATACTTCGACCGCTCGATCGCCAAGCCCTATCTCATTCTGCTGGGCCTGAACGTGACGGCCTTCTGCTTTGGCGTGGCGCGGTTCATGTACTTCAACACGCACGAACTCGACACGGTGCTGCTGAACATGTTCTGGACCGTGTACAATACAGTGATTCTGGGGGCGGCGGCGGCGGTGGCCTGGGAGTCGCAACAGATTCGGCGGACCATTCGTGTGGCGGTGGCCTTGCCCGCGCGGTTGCGCCTGGCCGACGGACGCGAGATTGCGTGCACCACACGTGACATTTCGGAGGGCGGCACTGCGCTTGATGTCGCCGGGCAGGGTAGCCTGCCCAGCGGTACCGAAGTGGAAGTGGCCTTGCTGCCCCAGTACCAACAGGTGTGGATCAAGGCCAAGATCGTGCGCAGCGTCGAGGGCATGATGAGCGTGAACTTTCTGCCGTTGAATCTCGAGCAGGAGCGGCAGCTGGTGTTCGCGATATTCGGTCGTGCCGATGCGTGGATGGAATGGTCCACCAATCGGCGGGGCGACCGGCTGGGAGAGTCGTTCGGTGAAGTGGCGCGTTACGGGGTGTCGGGCGTGGCCCGCATCGTTCACCTGGGGATCACCAACTTAGTTGCAACCATGAAAAAGAATACGGCTGGGGTCATGCGAATTTTGGGTCGGCGACGTGGGGCAGGCGCGGCAGCGCTGGGCATCCTGCTCGTCGTGGGCGTGTTGGGCGTGCACGGCACCGCGGCGGCGGCGCAAGACGGCGAGGCACGCGCCACGCGGGCCGAAAGCCGCACGCTCAGCTTTGAAGACATGGGCATCGACCGGCCCATCCGTCTGCGCGGTGCGCAGGGTGAAATCGCGATTCCACTGAGCGTGCGTGACGATGAAATCGTGCGGCGCGCCCGGCTGAGATTGAAGTACGCGCATTCACCGTCGCTGATTTTCCCGCTGTCGCACCTCAACGTGTTCATGAACAACGAGCTGTTGGCAACGATCCCGTCGAGCGCCGAAACCGCCGAGGGTGCGGAGCGCGTCATCGAACTCGACCCGCTGCTGTTCGTGCGGTTCAACCAGATCGGCCTGCAGTTCATCGGCAACTACACGCTGGACTGCCAGGACCCGCTGAACAGCGTTCTGTGGTCGATCATCAGCAATCAGTCGACGCTTGAGCTCGACATCGAGCCGATCAACCTACCCGATGACCTGACCCTGTTGCCGCAGCCTTTCTTCGACAGCCGCGACCAGCGGCGACTGGTGCTGCCCATCGTCTTCGCCGCGCCGCCCAATATTGACGAGCTGCGTGCGGCGGGGGTCGTGGCCTCTTGGTTCGGGGCGCTGGCGGCCTACCGCGGCGCCGAGTTCCCGGTGCACGTGGGCGAGCTGCCACCGGGTCACGCCATCGTCATCAGCGGGGGCGGGGCCATGCCGCAGGGGCTGAGTCGACCCAGCGCGCCGGGCGCCAGTGTGTCGATCGCGTCCAACCCGCGTTCGCCCGACTCGAAACTGCTGGTGGTGGCCGGCACCGACGGGCAGGCGCTCAACATTGCCGCCAAGGCGGTCAGCCTGAAGACCGGCTCGCTGTCGGGGCCGCTCGCCCAGATTCGCGAGTTCACCGATCCGCCGCCCCGCGCGCCCTATGACGCGCCGCGCTGGCTGCCCACCGACCGCGCCGTCGAACTGGGTGAGATCCATGAATTCCCGCTGGTCGCCAGCGGGGCCTACCCCGACCTGATCCGCGTGCCGTTCAGCCTGCCGCCGGACCTGTTCACCTGGCGCAGCAAGGGGCTCAAACTGGATCTGAAGTATCGCTACACACCGTCGGTGGGCAGCAAGTCCACGCTCAACGTCAACGTCAACAATGAGTTTGTCGAAGCGGTCGCGCTGTCGGTGACCAACGAGGAGCGCTATGCCGAAGACCGCATCAACCTGCCCTTCGTGTCCCAGTACGACGCGGTCAACGCTGCCACGGTCTACATCCCCGACTACAAATTCGGGGTCGATAATGAACTGCAGTTCCAGTACTACTTCGAGCGGGAGAAGGTCGGGCTATGCCGCGACATCGTGCTGGACAATCTGCGCGGCGGCATCGACAAGGACTCGACCCTCGACCTGCGCGGCATGCCGCACTACACGCAGATGCCCGACCTGTCGAAGTTCGCCAGCGCCGGCTGGCCGTTCACCCGCATGGCCGACCTGTCGGAAACGGCGGTGATCCTGCCCGACAGCCTGCAGGCCGGTGACATCGAACTGTTCCTCGCGCTGATGGGCCGCATCGGACGCGCCACCGGATTCCCGGCGCACCGCGTGCGCCTGGCCCGGGCGGCCGAAGTCGACCAGTTCGAAGACGCTCACCTGTTGGTGCTGGGCACCGGTGCCACGCAGCCACTGCTCAGCCGCTGGGCCGATGACATGCCCATGACCTTCACGTCGACCGAGATGCGCATCAATTTCATCGGCCCGGTGGAACGCCTGCGCGCCCGCTGGGAGAACCGGGACGTGTCGGGCGCGCAGCGCCACGCCGGCAACATGGTGCTCAATGCCTCGGATGATCTTGGCGCGATCATGGGGCTGCAGTCGCCACTCAACGGCAATCGCTCGGTGGTGGTGATTGCCGCCTCCACGCCCGAGGGCCTGGGGCAGATGGCCGACGTGCTCTCCGACCCCGGCAAGAGCCAGTTCGTCCGCAACGAACTGGTGCTGGTCAGCGGTGACGTGGTCAACCACTACGATCTGGGCGCGCGCTACGCCATGGGGCGGCTGCCGCTGGTGCTGGGCCTGCGCTGGTGGCTGTCGCACCAGCCGATGATGTTGGTGGTGATTGGCCTGCTGGCGTCGCTGTTGATCGCCCTGGTGCTTTACCGAGTGTTGCGCCGCATGGCGCTGGCGCGCAAGGAGGCCCGCACGTGACCGCAGCCCTGACGTCTTTCACCGCCGCGTCCGCGTAGCGCATGGCCAAAGTGCTCGGATGGGCGATTACAGGCCTCGCGGTGGGGGGGCTGGCCGTCGGCCTGTGGTGGTGGCTGACGGTGCGCAACGCGCCGTGGCCCGCCTGGGAAGCGTTTGCCGAGGGCTTCGTGCAGGCCGACGGCCGCGTGGTGGACCACACCGCGGGCGGCCGCACGGTGTCGGAGGGACAGGCCTATGCCGCCTTTTTTGCCCTGGTCGCCAATGACCCGCTGCGGTTTGATCGCATCATCGAGTGGACGCAGAACAACCTCAGCGCCGGCAGTTTCGCCAAGCAGCTGCCGGCCTGGCTGTGGGGCGAAAAGGACGATGGCAGCTGGGGCGTGAAAGACGCCAATGCCGCCAGCGATGCCGATCTTTGGCTGGCCTATGCCTTGTTCGAGGCATCACGGCTGTGGGCCGTTCCGCGGTATCACGCCATGGCCCAGGACCTGTTGGCCCAGGTCAAGGCCAAGGAGATCGTCGAGCTGCCCGGCGTCGGGCCGATGCTGATTCCCGCGCCGCAGGGATTCCAGTGCGACGACGGCCACTGGCGCCTCAACCCCAGCTATCTGCCGGAGTTTCAGCTCCGCTACTTCCAGCAGCAGGACCCTGAGGGTCCGTGGTCGTCGGTGTGGGGCAACTTCCTGGGCCTGATGCAGCGTTATCGGCAACAGGGTCTGGTGCCCGACTGGTTCGAGGTGGCCCCCTCAGGTCAGCCCGTCTCCTGCCGCGTCACCGGCCATCTGGGCAGCTATGACGCAATACGCAGCTATCTCTGGGCGGCGATGACGCCGGCCGCAGCCGAGGGACAGGGCTTGATGCCCTTGGTCGCCGAGGCTCGGTCGACACTGCGGCGCGGCGTCGCCGATGGGTCGCTGGAAAAGATCGATGTGATGACCGGCGAGACCCAAGGGCCGATGCCGCTGGGATTCGCCGCCGCGCTGTTGCCCTATTTCAGCGCCTTGGATGATGATGAATCGGTGGCCGCCGTTGAGGCGCGACTCAAGGACCATCGGCACGACGGGCTGCTGGGTCGCCCGCCGCATTATTACGATCAGGTGCTCGCGCTGTTCGGCGAAGGGCATCACGATCAACGATTCAGTTTTGACGGTTTGGGCCGCTTGAACACGAGGTGGGCGCATTGATTGAGCCAGACGATTGGGGCCGATGGATCGCGACGGGGCTGATCGGCCTTGCGATGGGTGTTGGCGCCGTCCATGCGCAAGGCAGCGACCCCGAGATCGCGTTTTCCAACCAGGCCCGCCACTGGGAGGCGCAGGGGCGTGACGACCTGGCGCGTGACAGTTGGCTGCGCCTGCTGCGGGTGTCGCCCGACAACCCCAGCGCGCTGGCCGGCCTGGCGCTGGCCGAAGCCCGCACCGGCCGCCAGTCCGCCGCCGGCGTGTATCTGGAACGACTGCGCAAGGTCGCCCCGGAGCACCCGGAGATTCCGCGTGCCGAAGCAGCCATTCGCGCCGCCTCCTTCGATCAGAAGCAGCTTGATGCGCCGCGCAAACTGGCGCAGGAGGGGCGCTTCGCAGACGCCGTGGCCACCTATCAACGCGCCTTCGACGGCAAGGTGCCCAACACCCGTCTGGGGCTGGAGTACTACCAGACCCTGGCGGGCACCGAAGGTGGCTGGCAGCCGGCGCGTGACGGCCTCGAAGGGCTGGTCAAGGCCAACCCCGACGAGCCCATCTTCAAGGTCGCCCTGGCGCAGCACCTCACCTATCAGGAAGCCACCCGCCGTGAAGGCGTGCAGCGCCTGTCGGCCCTCGCCGACGAGGCGTCGGTGGCGGGCCAGGTTCAATCAGCCTGGCGGCAGGGGCTGATCTGGCTGTCGGCCACGCCGCGTGACCTGCCGTTGTATCGCGGCTTCATCAGCACGTTCGGTGACGATGCCGAAGTGGGCAAGCGGCTCGCCGCGCTCGAAAAAGTCGGCCCGGGCGGCACCGTGGCCACGCTCGATTCTGGTGAGATCAAGACCTACCCAGGCCCGCAGGCGCGCACGTCCACCGGCGCCGCGCCGCGTGGGCGCACCGCCGAAGAGGTGTTCGGCGAGCGGGTCCGCCAGGCGTTCGAGCGCCTCAACGACGGCGACATCGTCAACGCCGAGCAGGACTTTGCGCAGTTGCTGGCCGAGCAACCCGGCAACGCGGACGCCCTGGGCGGCCTGGGCATCGTGATGCTGCGGCAGGAGCGTTACAGCGAGGCCAGTAGCCTGCTGGAGCGCGCCACGCAGGCGCAGCCCAAGTCGGCGCAGCGCTGGCGCGAGGCCCTGGGTTCGGCGCGGTTCTGGGGCGCCGTGCGCAGCGCCGATGCCGCGCGCGAAGCCGGTCGGCCCGACGAAGCGGCCCAACGGCTGCGCGCCGCCATCGCCGCCAATCCCGAGATTGCCCGCCAGCAGCCCGAGGTGCAGTCGACCCTGGCCGACGTGCTGTTGCAACAGGGCCAAAGTGGCGAGGCCGAACAGATCTACCGTGACCTGCTGGCCCGCGACCCGCAGAACCTGACCGCCATTCGCGGGCTGGTGGGCGTCTACGCGCAATCCAATCGTCTGCAGGAGGCCATTGCCCTGGCCGAGCGCCTGCCGCCCAAGCTGCAGAACGAAATCGGCAACCTCAGCCAGTTGCGGGGCCAGTTTCTGCGCGACCAGGCCGACCAGGCGGTGCGCAACCGCGACGACGCCACCGCGCAACGACTGTTGAAAGAGGCGCTGCTGCTCGATCCCGAGAGCCCGTGGACGCGCTTGTCGCTGGCGCGCATTTACCAGCGTGAGGGCCGCACCCGCGACGCCAACACCCTGGTCGACGGCCTGATCACCGAGGGCAAGCAACTGGCAGACGCCTACTACATCAAGGCGCTGCTGCTGTCGGAGCAGCAGGACTGGTTCAACGCCCTGCAGGTGCTGGAGCGCATTCCGGCGGCCAACCGCACCGACGACATGGCCGCGTTGCAGCGTCGCCTCTGGGTGCGCTACGAAACCGAACGGGCCGCCGTATTCGCGCGTCATGGCCGGCTTGAAGAAGCCGTGCAAATCCTTGCCGTGGTCGAGCCCTATGTGGACGAAACGCCCGAGCTGCTGGGCGCGCTGGCGACGGCGTGGGCGGCGGTGGGCGATGAGCCTCGGGCCATGTCGTACATGCGCCAGGCCCTGTCACGGGTGCCGAACCCCGACATTGGCATGCGCCTGCAGTACGCCGGTCTGCTGTTTGCCCTGCAGCAGGACGCCGAGTTCGAAGTGGTGATGGAAGACCTGCTGCGCCAGACCGGCTTCAACGACCAGCAGTCGTTGCAGATGGCCAATATGCGCATCGCCTACCGGCTGCGCCAGGCCGACCTGGTCAGAGAAGACGGCCAGCTGGCACAAGCCTACGAGTATCTGGAGCCGCTGCTGCGGGTCAATCCCAACGACCCTCGCGTGCTGATGGCCCTTGCGCGGCTGTACAACGACGCCCGGGAATACGATCGGGTCGTGGCCTTGACCCGCCGCGTCATCGACATCGATCCGCAGAATGCCGACGCCTATCGCAGTGCCATCAATGCCGCGTTGGCGATGAACGAGCTTGACCAGGCCGACGTGTTGCTCGACGACGCGTTCGCGCTGGAGCCCAACAGTGCGCGGCTCTACGCGCTGGCCGGACGCGCCGCGCGGGCGCGCGGTGAAGAGGGGCGGGCGCTGCAGTTGTTCCAGCACGCCCTGCGTCTGGATCAGGAGGTCGGGGGCGCCGAGGGCGTGAGCGGTGATGCGCCGTATTCACCCAATCTTTTTCTGGTGGCGCCCCGTCACACCACCGGTTACACGCAGGGGCGGGCCGAGGGCGTGGTCACCCACCCCGATGACCTCACCGGCAGCGGGCCGGCAAAAAAAAAATCGCCTGAGCCTGGCCGCAGCCCGTGGCTCGTAGCGGCGCTGAACCTGCGGCCGCGGGGGGACTACGCCGCTGATGCCTGGGCGGTGCCGGCCGGCCTGCAGTTGGTGCGGGTGTCGACCGTGACCGAAGGTGGCCAGCCACCGGTGGTCACCCAGGGAATTCCCGGTGCCGAGGGCGGGGTCTGGGTGCAACAGAGCGATGATGTGTACGTGTATCAGCCCGGCACGCCCGCGAGCCAGGCGCCCAGCGTCCCGCAGTACGGCGGCACCACGACCCGGGTGATGCCGGGGCCGGCCGGCGCCGCGCCGCAGGGCCAGGCCGCGCAACCAGACGATTGGCGCTCGCGAACCTCCGGGCCGGTGTTTCCGCGCCAGGCACCGGCCACCGCGCGGCCGCCCCAGCGGCTGGGCAATGACAACCGCTTCCGCGACGAGGTGCTGGACGAGATTGAATCGATCACCGGGCCGCAGGGCGGTTATGCCGTGCCCTCCAGTGCGCCGGTGCCCGGTGGATTTTCCACCCGGCTGACACGCCCCCCCGCGCCGCCAACGCCGCAGGTGCCGGTGCCGCAGGTGTATGGCAGCCAGGTCCCGGCCCAGCCGGTACCATCGGTACAGGGCAGCGGTCTGACCACGGCGCCTGCCCAGCCGGTGGAGGTGATCCGGCCCCGCACCGAGGTTGAATGGGGCGCGCCGGCCGCACAATACGAAGCCCAGGGATTGCGCGTGGGCCCTTCGGGCATGGCGACCCAGTTGTCCACGCCCGTTTACCGGCAGCATGCCGCGCCGCCGGCGCCCGCGGTGGTGCAGACCCCGGCGTTTCCGGCGCGCGCGCCGCGCACACCCGATGTGCAATTGCGTCAGGACCCGTTGCTCAGCCGTCCGTCGTTTGCCCGTCAGCCGGCCCCGGCGATACGACAGGACGCGCCGGGCAACGCGCTGCTGCGTGACATTGCCGACCTGCGCGCGCGGCGCAGCGCCTGGGCGGGCATGGGGCTCAGCGTGCGCAGTCGCGACGGCGTCGCCGGGCTGGATGAACTGTCCGATATCGAAATGCCCATCGAGTTCAGTTTCGCCGGTGAGCGGGCGGGGCGCGTCCGTCTGCGGGCTGTGCCGGTGTTTCTCGATGCCGGGACGGTGGCCGGCAGTCAACTGCCGCTGTTCGGCGCGCTGGCATTGGTCGATCCCGACGTCCTCGAGGGCCGCAGCTTCGGACAGAGCGAGAGCGGCATTGCCCTGGGTGCGGCCTACCAGGCCGGCCCGTTCAAGATCGACATTGGCAGCACGCCGCTGGGGTTCCCCATCGAAACCCTGGTGGGGGGCATGAACTGGCAGCCGTCCATCGGCGACACCAGCTTCAAGCTGGACCTCTCGCGGCGCTCGGTGACCGACAGCCTGCTGTCCTACGCCGGAGCCTTCGATCCCGGTCTGGGCGAGGACTGGGGCGGCGTCACCAAGAATGGCGCGCGTCTCGACGTCAGTCAGGGCCTTGGGGCCTACGGCGTCTACGGCAACGTGGGCTATCACGTGTATGACGGCGAAAATGTTGCGCGCAACCACGCCTACGAGCTGGGCACCGGCTTCTACGCCCGCGCGATCGAGCGTCCCAACATGCGGGTGACCTGGGGGCTCAACCTCACCACCTTCGCCTTCGATGAGAACCTGCGACGTTTCACCTTTGGGCACGGCGGCTATTTCAGTCCGCAATCCTATGTGTCGCTGGCGATACCGGTGGAACTGGTGGGCGGGCGCAACCGGCTGTCGTATCGCCTCAGCGGGTCACTGGGCATTCAGGGCTTTCGTGAGGATGGCACGGCGCTGTTTCCCAACGACTCGGCCCTGCAGACCGCCGTCGAGGCGCTGGTGCTCGACAGCCCCGACACCGAGCAGGTGGGCGGCTACACCAGTCAAAGCTCCAGCGGCCTGGTCTTTTCGCTGGGTGGCACGCTGGAATACCTGATCACCGCGCAGCTGGTCGCCGGAGCGCGCGTGGGTCTGGACAACGCCCGCGACTACGACGAGGCCTACGCCTCGGCCTACCTGCGCTATTTCCTCACGCCCCAGGGGCGTGTGGCGATTCCGCCCGCGCCGCTGTTCCCCTACTACAACTTTGGAGACCCCAGGCTATGAGCCGCTGGCTGTGGTGGGCGCCCTTGCTGGTGCTGATGATGACGGGCTGTGCCGTTCAGCAGGCCGAGCGGCGCATCATTCCCGTGGGAGACGCCGACTACCGCGTCGAGACCTCGGGGCCGCTGCGCGACACCTACCCGGTGCCGGTGCGCGAAACGCCGTTCGAGCCCGAGCGTCAGCCGATGTTCGTCACCCAGGACATGGTGGCCCGGCAGCATCTTGCCGAGGGGCGGCCCGATGCCGCCGAACAGGCCTTGCAGGAGGCGCTGCAAGTGAACCCCTTTGACCCGGCAGCCATGAACAACCTGGCAGTGGTGCGCAGTGAACAGGGCCATTACTACGAGGCCATTGACCTGCTTGAGCGCGCGTCGCGGCTGTCACCCGACGATCCCGAGATCGCCGCCAATCTGGCACGACTGCGTCATTGGGTGCAGGCCTATGGCATGAGCGCTGCCGACCCGTACGGCGTGCTGCCGCACCCCGCCGACGGCACACCCAGCTTGAATCAGCCCGGCGTGCCGCCCCCGGCGCCGCCGCTGTGGAATGCCCAGCCCAGCCGATACTGAACCGGTTGCCGTGTCCGCCCGTCGACGCCAGCCGTTGGCGGGCTTTTTTGATGATGAAGGGGAGAGTCGATGATGTTGAAACACAGTGTCTATTTCGACGGCGCGGTTCAAAGCGTCGGCTTCGAGCGCTTGGGCCGGCGCGCCACCGTGGGCGTCATCGCCGCCGGTGAATACCACTTCGGCACCGACGGTGCCGAGCGCATGACCGTGGTCAGCGGTACGCTGCGGGCCCGGCTCGACGGGACGGCCGACTGGGTGCACTACCCGGCGGGCACCTGTTTCGAGATTCCGCCGTCCAGCGGTTTCGACGTTGAAGCGCTTGGGGGGCCGGCCGCGTATCTCTGCGAGTTTCTGTAGCCTCGCGCATCGCGGCGGCATGGTGACGCGGGCCCGCCTCAACCAGGGAGACGAACGTGGATTTTGACGCCTACCGACAACTCGATGGCCTTGGCCTTGCGCAGGCCGTGGCGGCGGGCGAGACCACCGCGGCCGAGCTGCTGGCGCTGGCACAGGCCCGCGCGGCGGCGGTCAATCCGAAGATCAACGCCATCGTCGTCGACATGGCCGCCCAGGCCGAGGCACAGGCCCGCCTGCCGCAGAAGGGTCCGTTTGCCGGCGTGCCGTTCCTGATCAAGGACCTGATCCAGGATTACGCAGGCGTGCCCACCACCGGGGGCTCGCGGGCTTGGGTCGGCAACGTGCCGACCGAGCATGCCCACATGGTGGCGCGGTGGCTCAAGGCCGGGCTGGTGATCTTCGGCAAGACCAACACCCCCGAACTGGGCCTGAAGGGCACCACCGAGCCGCTGCTGTGGGGGCCGTGTCGCAATCCCTGGCAGCTTGAACACAGCGCCGGCGGCTCCAGTGGCGGGTCGGCGGCCGCAGTGGCGGCCGGCATCGTGCCCATGGCCGGCGCCAACGACGGCGGCGGTTCGATCCGCATCCCGGCCGCGATGTGTGGCCTGTTCGGTTTTCGGCCGGGGCGCGGCCGCGTCTCCGTCGGGCCGGCCTTCGCCGAGGTCTGGGAAGGCGCCAGCGCCGATGGCGTGGTCAGCATCAGCGTGCGCGACGCCGCCGCCATGCTCGATGTCATGAGCGGACCTGAAACGGGTGATCCTTACCCCTTTTCCGCCGCGCCCGCACCCTATCAGCAACAGGCGGCCCAGCCGCCGCGGCCGCTGCGCATTGCCTACTGCGACCGTTCGCCGCTGGGCACCCCGGTGCACGCCGATTATCGCGCCGCGCTGCAGCGCACGGCGGTGCAACTGGTGGAACTGGGGCATCACGTCGAGGCCGCCGAACCTGAAATCGACGGTCAGGCCCTGGCCCGCGCCTACTTTCATCTGTACTTCGGGCAGGTTGCCGCCAGCGTTGCCGAAGCGGTGGCGGGCGGCGCCAGCGAGCAGGCGTTCGAGCTGGAAACCCGTGTGCTGGCGATGCTGGGCCGCGCCATCAGCGCCGGCGAATATGTCGCCCAGCACCGACTATGGAACCAGTTCAGCCGCGCGCTGGGGCGCTTCTACGCCCAATATGACCTGTACCTGACGCCCAGCCTCGCGCAGCCGCCGGCGCGCATCGGCAGTCAGGAGATGCCGCGCTGGCAGCAATTGACGGTGCAGCCGCTGCTGGCGGCGAATCTCGGCGGCGCCCTGCTCAAGACCGGCATCGTCGATCAGATGGCCAACGAACAGTTGGCGCGCGTGCCCTTTACCCAGTTGGCCAACCTCACCGGCACGCCGTCGATGAGCGTGCCCCTGCATCAGGCCGACGATGGCCTGCCCATCGGGGTGTTGTTCAACGGCCCGGTGGGCGGCGAGGCCACCCTGTTGCAACTGGCCACCCAGCTTGAAGCGGCACACCCCTGGGCGCAGCGCCGCGCTATGCCATGAGGCCGGCACTGCAGGCCAGTCCGTGGCTCGCGGAGTGGGCACAGCTACGGCCCGCCTGGTTTACCGATGCAGCGCTGGCCGAGCCCAGCGTGCGCTGGACCGAGCCACGCCCCAGCGATGAACCCGCAGCCATGCGCTACCTGCGCGAAAACGTGTTGCGCGAGCGCATGCGCCTGGCGGTGCGTGATCTCGAAGGGCTGGATGACCTCGACACCACCCTGCATGGGCTCAGCGACCTGGCCGAAGCGGCGTGCGCGCTGGCCTTGACGGTGGCCCAGGAGGCGGTGGCTCAGGTGCACGGCTGGCCGATCGATGAGCGCGGGCAGCGCATTCAGCCGATGATTCTCGGCATGGGCAAGCTCGGCGGGCGCGAGCTCAATTTTTCCAGCGACATCGACCTGATCTTCACCTTCACCGCCCAGGGCGAGACCGACGGTCCGCGCACGCTGGATGCCGGCGGCTTTTTCGCCAAGGTGGTGCAGCGCTTCACCCGCCTGCTGGCCGAGCGCACGCCCGACGGGTTTGTCTACCGTGTTGACTGGATGCTGCGACCCTTCGGCAGCGCCGGAGCCGCCGCCGCCAGCTTTGCGGCGATGGAGGACTACTACCAGGTCCACGGCCGCGAGTGGGAGCGCTACGCCTTGATCAAGGCGCGGCCCATCGCCGGCGACCTGCAGGCCGGATGCCGGTTGCTGGCCAGCCTCACGCCGTTCATCTACCGGCGCTATCTCGACTTCGATGCCATCAACAGCCTGCGCGAATTGAAGCGGCTGATTGAAGACGAAGTGCTGCGCAAGGGGCTGGATGACCACATCAAGCTCGGGGCCGGCGGCATTCGTGAGGTCGAATTCATCGTCCAGAGCTTTCAGCTGGTGCGCGGCGGACAGGACAGCGGCCTGCGCTCGACGCAGCTTCGGCCGACCCTGGCGCTGTTGGGCGATCAGCGGCTGCTCGACCCCGAGCGCGCACGGCAGCTCGACGCCGACTATGCCTATCTGCGGCGGCTGGAAAACGCCATCCAGATGCAGGCCGACGAGCAGACCCATCGCTTCCCCAGTGACCCGCAGGTGCAGGCGCGGCTGGCGCGTCCATTGGGCCTTGCCGATGCGGTCGCGCTGGTCGACACCACGCGCGCGGTCCGCCAGCGGGTGCGCGCCCTGTTCGCGGAGGTGTTCGCCGAGGACAAGGTCGACGACTCGCCGCTGACCCGGCTGGTGGGTCTGGTGTTTGACCAGCGCATCGAGGTGGACGCCTTGGCCGAAGCCCTGCACGAGGCCGGATTGCAGCCCGCCGAGCCCCTGGCGCGAGATCTGGTGTCGTTGGCGGCGGACCGGCACCTGAGCTTCCTGCGCGCCAGCACCGTCGAGCGCCTGCGCACCCTGGTCGGTCAGGTGCTGGGCGAAGCCGTCGACGTGCCGCAGCCCGGGGTCACCGCGCGGCGGGTGTTGAGCATCGTCGCCGCCATCACTGGCCGCAGCACCTACATCAGCCTGCTGCGCGACGCGCCGGTGGCGCGTCGCCACCTGTTGCAACTGGCCGCGGCCAGCCCCTGGCTCAGTGAGTATCTGGCCGGCAGCCCGGCGCTGCTCGACCAGTTGCTCGACCCCCGCACCTTGCTCGCGCCCATGACCCGCGAGGGCATTGCCAGCGAACTGCAGGACCGGCTCGACAACCTGCCTCCCGAAGACCCCGAGGGGCTGAACAACACCCTGCGACGCTTCCAGAAGGACATCACCCTCAGGGTCGCGGCGGCCGATCTGCTGGAAGACCTGCCCCTGGTCAAGGTCAGCGACTGCCTGACCTGGCTGGCGGAATGCCTGCTCGAAACCGCCCTGAAACAGACCAGTGAGGCAATGACCGCAGAGTTCGGCCAGCCGGTGAAGGCCGACGGCAGCGCCGCCGGGCTGGGCGTGATCGGCTACGGCAAGCTGGGCGGCATCGAAATGGGCTATGGCTCCGATCTCGACCTGGTGTTCATCCATGACGCAGACGACCCGCAGGCCGAGACCGTGGGCGGCCCGCGCAGCCTCGACGTGAGCACCTGGTTCGCCCGCTGTGCGCAGCGGCTGATCAACCTTCTGTCAACGCGCACCGGCACCGGGCGAGTCTATGAAGTGGACCTGCAATTGCGCCCCAACGGGCAATCGGGTCTGGTGGTGATCTCGCTGTCGGGCTTTGCCCGCTACCAGCGCGAATCCGCCTGGACCTGGGAGCATCAGGCCCTGACCCGCGCCCGGTTTCTCAGCGGTCCGGCCTCGCTGGAGGCGGCCTTCTGGGCGCTACGCCGCGACGTGCTGGCACAGCCGCGCGACCGGCGCGCGCTGGCCAAAGCCATCGTCGACATGCGGCAGAAAATGCGCGCCAGCCTCGACCGCAGCACCGAGACCGACTGGGACATCAAGCACGGTGTCGGCGGCCTGACCGACGCCGAGTTCATCACCCAGTTTCTGGTGCTGCGCGAGGCGGCGCGTGTGCCCGCGGTATTGCAGTGGTCCGACAACTGGCGGCAACTGGAGGTGCTGGCCGACTGCGACGTGATCTCCACCGCGTTCAAGGATGATCTGATCAGCGCCTACCGGGAATTGCGAGACCTGGCCCACGGCCGCTCGCTGGAAAACGCCGGCAACCTGGCGCCGCGCGGCACCGCCGCCGCGTCCCAGGCGGTGATTGCCGATGCATGGACGGCCGTGTTCGGTGGCGGTGCGGCGGGGCAGGACGTCTAGGGGCTGCGCCTGCGTCTGTGCTTTCGCCGCGCGCTCCTTATAATCGCCGGCTTGCCCGCAGGCCGCGGCCAACCCATTCCTAGGACTGACACGCATGACCTCCTTTGCCGATCGCGACGGCTTCATCTGGTTCGATGGTGAACTCAAGCCCTGGCGCGAGTGCACCACCCACGTTCTGACCTATTCGCTGCACTACGGCGTGGGCTGCTTCGAGGGCGTGCGCGCCTATCAGACGCCCGGCGGCACCGCCATTTTCCGGCTGGAAGAACACACCCGTCGCCTGATGAACTCGGCCAAGATCATCGGCATGGCAATGCCCTTCACCGCCGAGCAGCTCAACGAAGCCCAGAAGGACGTGCTGCGCGCCAACAAGCTTGACAGCGCCTACCTGCGGCCGATGGCGTTCTACGGTTCCGAAGGCATGGGCTTGCGGGCAACCGGCCTCAAAACCCACGTCATCGTCGCTGCCTGGGAGTGGGGCGCCTACCTCGGGGTCGAGAACATGGAGCGCGGCATTCGCGTGAAGACCAGTTCGTTTTCGCGCAACTACGTGAACGCCTCGATGTGCCGCGCCAAGGCCAACGCCAATTACCTCAACTCGTCGATGGCGCTCAACGAAGTGCTGAAAGACGGTTATGACGAAGCGCTGATGCTCGACCCCGACGGTTACGTCGCCGAGGGCAGCGCCGAAAACATTTTTGTGGTCACCAACGGCGTGATCTCCACCCCCGATGTCACCAGCGCGCTGGATGGCATCACCCGCCGCACGGTGATGACCCTGGCTGAAGAATTCGGCTACACCGTTCGTGAGCGGCGCATCACCCGTGACGAGCTGTATTGCTGCGACGAAGCCTTCTTCACCGGCACCGCGGCCGAAGTGACGCCGATTCGTGAAGTCGACAACCGCGCGGTGGGTCAGGGCAGTCGCGGTCCGGTCACCGCAAAACTGCAGGCCGCGTATCTCGATGCGGTCACCGGCAAGTTGCCCGCCCACAAGGCTTGGCTGACCGCTATCTGAGGGCGATCTCGGCCGCACCGAGGTCCCGGCTCTGGGCGCGCGTCTTCTGGCACGAAGGCGCGCGCCTTTTGCGTTGTCGCCCCCAGCGGGCGGCGAGGCGCCCGGGTGCTGGGTTGTATTTCCTATTCCGGAGGCGTCCACACGGTTGATTGTCCTAGCGGGTCGGGGGCGCGCAGGCCGTAGAGTCTGGCTGTGAGCATGCGCGTTCGACCGCCTGCAAGAGGAGAGCACATGGACGGAACATCGCCCCAATGGGACCTGCTGCTGAAGAATGCGCGGGTCTTTGATGGCACCGGCGCGCCGGGTCTTGAAACCGATATCGCGATCCGTGACGGGGTGATTGCGGCCATCGCGCCCGATCTTTCGCCCCGGCAGGCGAAGCAGACCCTGGCGCTTGCAGGCCAATGGCTCATGCCCGGCCTGCTCGACGTGCACACCCACTTCGACCTCGAAGTGGAGCTTGAGCCGGGCCTGCCCGAGGCCGTGCGCCACGGCACCACCACCGTCATTGCCGCCAACTGCTCGCTGGGGGTCACTTACGGGCATCAGCGGCGCAATGGCGAAGACCCCATCGTTGACTGCTTTGCGCGTGTCGAAAACGTGCCCAAGCCGGTGCTGGCCAAAGTGGCCGATCAGTGCACGTGGACCACCTCGGCGGCGTATCTCGATCACTTCGACCGGCTCGCCCTGGGGCCCAATTTCGTGACCATGATTCCGCATTCGATGCTGCGCATCGAGGTGATGGGCCTGAAGGCCTCGGTGAGCCGAGACCCCACTGCCGATGAGCTGGCGCAGATGGAGGCGCTGCTCGAAAAGGGCATGCAGGAAGGCTACGTGGGCTTTTCGACCGATGGCCTGCCGTTTCATTTTCTCGCCAACCGGCCGCACACCGACAAACAGATTCCCACCCAATTTGCCCCGTACCGCGAGCTGAAGACCCTCACCGACGTGGTGCGGCGCTGGGACCGTGTCTGGCAGGCCACGCCGCCCAAGGACGACAAGTTGGCCGTGATCCGCAATTTTCTGCTCACCTCGGGCCGCCTGCACGGCAAGCCGCTGAGGGTGACGGCGGTGGCGGCGATCGACGTCAGCACCAACCGCTCCATCCTGAAACTGGGCCTGCTGCTGTCGAAGATTCTCAATTCGCGCCTGTTGCGGGGGCACTTCCGCCTGCAGGCACTGGCCGCGCCGTTCAAGACCTGGAGCGACGGCGTGATCACGCCGCTGTCTGAAGAGATTCCCGAACTGCGCCGGCTCAACGAGTGCGACCTGAACGATCGGCCCGCGCGCATGGCCATTCTCAACGACCCGGACTGGGTCAAGGCCTACCGGCGCATGTGGTTCAAGGGCAAGCGCGGCTTCAATCTGGCCCACCTGCTGCGGCTTTTGAAACGTGAAGACATGGTGCTGTCGCGGCGCCTCGATGACATGACCATAGACCGCTGCCCGCAGCCGGAATGGAACAACACCCTGATGGAGACCGTGTTCCAGCGCCTGCAACGCTGGCAACGGGACGGGCTTGGCGCCGTGTCGGACGCCGAAGCCCAAGCGTTCGCGGGGTTTCCGAAGGGCTGCGACGACGCGGACTTTTTCCTGCACCTGCTGCGCCTGTTCGACACCGAACTGCGCTGGACGACGGTGACGGCCAACCGTGATCCCAAGGTCGTGCGCGACCTGGTGTTCAACCCGCTGCTGCTGCCCGGCTTCAATGACAGCGGCGCGCACCTGACCAACATGGCCTTCTACGACGGCAACCTGCGCATGCTGAAAATCGCCCAGCAGGAGGGCCTGGTGCGGGTCGCCCATGCGGTGCATCGACTGACCCAAGAGCCGGCATCGTTGTTCGGGCTGGACGTGGGCGTGCTCAAGGTGGGCGCGCGGGCCGACCTGGTGGTCATCGATCCCGAAGCGCTTGCGGCCTACGACTCCGACGCCCACGTGCAGGACGTCTACCGCGAAGTTTTCCAGCATCACCAGCTGGTGAACCGCAGTGACGCGGTGGTGCGCTGCACCGTGATCAACGGCAAGATCGCGTGGCGCGACGGCGCTTACAGCCCGGCGTTCGGTCGCGAGCGTTTCGGGCAGTTGCTGCGCCACAAATCGCACCCTTCGGTCATCGGCGCCGGGCACCGCGCGGCCTGAGCACGACGCGCGAACGGGCGGGCTGACCTGCTATGGTCGCCCGCCCATTTACCGGTAATTGCCGCAATGGCCATGACCAAGGCTTACAAGAACGACGCCTTTCTGAACAGTGAAAAGGCGCGTGGTATCCGCATTCTGTGTGAATACTCCGAGCCAGAGCAGCGCTTCGAGCGGCTGGGCGTGCACAAGGGTGTGATCTTTTTCGGGTCGGCCCGCACCCGCTCGGTCGATGGCCGGCGCGACTTTTACCGCGAGGCGGCCGACCTGGGAGAGCGGCTGGCGCGCTGGACGGTCGATACCCACCCCGAGAACGAACGCTTTCACCTCATTACCGGCGGTGGTCCCGGCATCATGCAGGCCGGACACGAGGGCGCCGCGCGGGTCGATCGGCGGCTCAACATCGGGCTGAACATTTCACTGCCTTTCGAGCAGCACGTGAATCCGCATGTCGATGACGACCATGCGCTGGAGTTTCACTATTTTTTCCTGCGCAAGTTCTGGTTCCTCAAGCTCGCGCGCGCCGCCGTGATCTTTCCCGGGGGCTTCGGCACGCTCGACGAGCTGTTCGAGCTGCTGACCCTGACCCAGACTGAAAAATCGGCGCCGATGCCCATCATTCTTTACGGCAAGGCGTTCTGGACCGAACTGATCAAGTTCGACGCCCTGGTGGAGCATGGGCTGATCAGCCCAGAAGACGTCCTGCTCTACAGCGTGCAGGACGATGTCGATTCGGCGTTCGAGTGCCTGCGCAGAGGCCTGGAGGCCCCGCCGATCGAGGCGTGAGGCCGGGCGCGCGGCGCCTGCTTACTCGATGTCGAGATCGTCTTCGATCAATGACCGCAGTCGGCGCTCTTCCTTGAGCCGCTCAACATCCCGCCAGTCGCGCGTTTTGACAGCGGGGGGCGTGGGTTCGTCGATGTCGATCTCGTCGCCGTCACCTGCAAGGTCGTCGTCGGGCAGATCGTCGTAGTCCTCATTGTTTTCGGACGGTTTCGTGGCCGGCTTCGCGGCGGGTTTTTCAGCGGCTTTCTTGGGTTTGCGGGCCATGGCTGTCCGATGGAGGCGGCGGCGGATAAAGCATTCGGGCGGCTATTTAGCAGGGTTTTCCGCTTTCGGGAAGCCCTGTCCGTGAAACAGTTCGGCCCGCCCCCGTCGGCACGCTCGGCAGCCTGGGCGCAGGCGCTCAGAACTGGTCTTTCCAGCCGCGAATTTCGGCAAAAACCTGTGCTTGCGTGGCCAGTGACCTGCCCGCCCTGGCGCGGGCGGCGGCCTGTACCGAAGGCTGCTCGGTGCGCAGAAACGGGTTGATTGCGCGCTCGCGGCCCAGGGTGCTGGGCAGGGTCGGTTTGCCTTGGTCGCGCAGGGCCTGGGCGTGGTCACGAAACGCCCTCAGCGCGGCATTGTCGGGCTCCACCGCGGCGGCGAAGCGCAGATTGGCAAGGGTGTATTCGTGGGTGCAGGCCACCCGCGTGTCGGCCGGCAGCTCGGCAAGGCGAGTCAGCGACGCCAGCATCTGCTCGGGGGTGCCCTCGAACAGCCGACCGCAGCCGCCGCAGAACAGGGTGTCGCCGCAGAACAGCCAATCGTCCAGCAGGAAGGCGATATGCCCGAGGGTATGGCCGGGCACGTCGATGACGCGCACCCGGCCAATGGGCAAGTCGAGCACGTCGCCGCCGCGGACCTCTTGGGTCAGTGTGGGGATGCGGTCGGCCTCGGCAGCCGGGCCAATCACAGGGCAGGGCGCGGCCTCCAGCAGCGCCGGGATGCCGCCGATATGGTCCGGATGCCAGTGCGTGACCAGGATGCCGGCCAGCTGCCAGCCGTGCGCCTGCACATGCGCGAGCACCGGGGCGGCCTCGCCGGGGTCCACAACCCAGGCCGACGTGCCGTCCGCAGCGGGCCAGCACCAGACGTAATTGTCCTGCAGGATGGGAATGGCATGCGCGTGGGTCATGGGGCAGCTCATGAAAAGGCGGAGCCGAAGCATATCGCGACGCCCGTGACGCTTATCATGTGAGGCCCTTGCCGAAGGAGCATCGATTCCATGGCCCAACATCCCGTTTCCCCGTTGCCCGGCCTGCGGCGTCTGCATCAGATGAGCGAGCACCACTTGCGCCAGGTGCTGCCCGAGCTGTTCGGCCGGCTGCTGGTGCAGGTGGGCGGCACCGAAGTGGCCGCTGCGATTCGCGATGCCGCGCTGATGCCCAGCGTGGTGATCGGCAGCCCGCGTTCGGCGCCCGCCGATGTCTGGTCGCATCTGACGGCCCTGCCCGTGCCCAATGCCTACGCCGATGCGGTGGTGCTGCCGTTCACCCTGGGCCAGTGCGGCGCGCCGCGCGAAGTGGTTCGCGAGGCGCACCGCGTGTTGAATGACCGGGGGCGGCTGGTGATTGTGGGCCTGAACCCCTGGAGCCCCTGGAACTGGCGCCTGCGCTGGGGCTGGTCGGCGCAACGGGTGCCCGTGCTGCGTAGCACGCCCTCGTTGCAGCGGTTGCGGGATTGGCTGGAACTGCTCGATTTCGAGGTCAGTGACGTCCTGCGGTTCACGCCGGGCTGGCGTGGCCTGATGGCGCTGCGTGATGGCGAGGGCGCGTGGCTGCGGCGCCTCATGCAACCCCTGCAGGGGGCTTACATCCTGACCGCCCGCAAGCGGGTGATCCCGATGAACCGGCTGCCGCAATCGACCCGCCAGCGCGGCCGGTCGGGCATGGGCATGCCGGTGGGCGAGGGCGCCGCCGTGGCCCGCCTGCCCCAGCGCCCGCAATGACCACAGCCCCGGACGGGTGCGAAAAAGCCGTGGTGATCTACACCGACGGCGCCTGCCGCGGCAATCCCGGCCCCGGCGGCTGGGGCGCGTTGCTGATCTACGGCGACCGCAAGCGCGCGCTCACCGGCGGCGAGCCGAATACCACCAACAACCGAATGGAAATGATGGCCGCCATTCAGGCGCTCGAAGCCCTGAAATCACCGTGCGCGGTGACCCTGTTCACCGATTCGACATACGTCATGAAAGGGCTCACCGAATGGCTGCCGGGCTGGAAGCGGCGCGGCTGGAAGACCGCCGCGGGCGCGCCGGTCAAGAACCAGGACCTCTGGCAGCGGCTCGATGCCGCCTGCCAGCGCCACACGCTCGAATGGCGCTGGGTGAAAGGCCACGCCGGTGATGCCGGCAACGAGGCGGCCGATGCGCTCGCCAATCAAGGGTTGGAGGCGGCCCGATGACGGTGGAGCGTGAACGACAGATCGTGCTCGACACCGAAACCACCGGGCTGGAGGTGGGCCAGGGGCATCGCGTCATCGAGATCGGCTGCATCGAGCTGGTCAAGCGGCGCTTCACCCGCAATGACTTTCATCAGTACCTGAATCCCGAGCGTGAGATCGACGAGGGCGCCGTGGACGTGCACGGCCTGACCCCCCACTTTCTGGCCAGCAAACCGCGCTTCGCCGAGATTGCCCACGACCTGTGGGCCTACCTTGAAGGCGCCGAGCTGCTGATTCACAACGCGCCATTCGACGTCGGCTTTCTGGACTCGGAGTTCGCCAAGGCCGGCTTCGAGCGCAAGCTGAGCGAGGTGTGCCTCATCACCGACACCCTGGCGCTCGCCCGTCGGCAGATGCCGGGGCAGCGGGTGAGCCTCGATGCCTTGTGCAAGCGCTTCAGCGTCGACAATTCAGGCCGTGATTTTCATGGCGCCCTGCTCGACGCGCGTTTGCTGGCCGACGTGTTTCTGACCATGACCGGCGGGCAGTCTGACCTGGGTCTCGTGTCGGAGCAGGGCAGTCGCGGCGCCGCGCGCTTTGTCGACCAACTGGGGCCGTTGCCGCAGGTGGCGATGCCGGTGGTGGTGCCCAGCGCAGCCGAATGGGCGGCGCACCGCGCGCGCCTCAAGGTCATGGCGAAGAAGGCGCCGGTGCGGTGGCAGAACGAAGGCGGCTGATCGCCGCCGGCGGGGGCTTCAGCCGGGCCGGTGCGCGAGGGCGGTGACCACCTCGAAGTAGGGGGGGCGCAACTCTCGCGAGGTCACCCGGCAGGCGTCAACCTTGAGCTTGTTCGCAACCAGCAGTTTGCGCAGTGCGGCGGGCTCTATGCCCATGTTCAGATGGTCGTAGGCGACCATGGCCGCTTCATGCTGATGGGACTTGAGGGCGACCACCACCAGCCTGCCCTCGGGTGCCAGCACCCGACCGGCGGCGCGGATCACCTCGGCGGGTGTGCGACTGCAGGTCAAGGCGTGCATCACGAACACGGTGTCGAAGCTGGCCTCTGCGAAGGGCAGGTCGTGCATGTCGGCGCAGTGAAACCGCACGTTGGCGTGCGCCGCCAGCCGCGCGCGACCGGCGGCGACCACGGTCTCGCTGATGTCGACGCAATCCACCGACTCGGCTTCTTCGGCCAGCAATTCGGCGAGCACGCCATCGCCGCTGGCGACATCGAGGACCCGGCCCGGCGCGATGAGGCCGATCAGCCCGCGTGCCGTGGCCTCCCAGGTGCGGCCCGGCGAGTAGTGCACCTCCATGCGCCCGGCCACCGACTCGGCCCAGGTGCGCCCGTGCTTGCGGGCGAGAATGCATTCGGCCGCCCGTTCGCGGTCCAGCAGGGTTCGCGGATCATCCAGCCCTTGCCGCAACAGCGCCCAGACCGGGTGTGCCGCGCCGTCCTGCGACGCGCTGTAGCGTGCCGAGCCCGCGACGCGTTGATCCTGCACCAGGCCCGCGCGCTTCAGGCGGGCAAGGTGGGTCGAGACGCGGCTCTGTGCCAGTCCGGTGATGGTGGTCAGCTCGGCGGTGGTCAGCTCGAACTGCTCAAGCAGCAGCAGCAGGCGCTGGCGGCTGGCGTCGCCCAGCAACTGGCACAGCTCGGTGCTTTGTTCGAGATTCAGGGGCATGCCGCGATTGTGACGTTTCCGTGACCGTGCCGCGACGCGCGCGGTCGCGGCGTCAGGGCGCAGCCGCCAACGCGTCGACTCAGGTCGAGCGCGTGTCGTCGCTCTTGGTCTGGCCCTGCGCCGCCGCGTCCGCCCTGGCCTGCTCTTTGGCGAGCCGCTTGCCGCGCGACGTCGCCATGAAGGCGCGTGATTCCAGGTTGGGGCGAATCGCCTGCATGGCGGTGCCGACGCGAATGCGCGCGCTGTCGGCCATTTCTCGCGCCTTGGTGTGGCCATTGAACAAGGGCGTCTTGACCGCCGTCTGCACGGCGCTGCCGGCTTTCATGGCCTTGGTTCTAGCCCCGTCGATGTGCGGCGCGGCCTGCTTCGAGAGGGCCGTGCCGGTCTTCTTGGCGGCTGCACTCACCTGCTTGGCCGCCTTCTGGGTGCTGGCCTTCGCTGATTTGCCTGCGTCGCTGACGCGGCTGGAAGCCTTCTTGGCCATCGAAGGCGCCTTGGCTGCAGCTGGCTTGGGGGCGGCACGTGCGGGCGTGACGGGTGTCGCGGGCGTCTGGGCGCGGGTCTTCGTATTGATTTTTGTGGCCTTGGGAGGAGTTTCGGTCGTGGTCGGTGTTGTCGAGGCGGCTGCAGCCGGCTTCTCGGTCTGGGTCGGCGTTGCCGCCGGGCGGGCCTTGCTCAGTGACCTGGCGGCCTGCTCCGATCCCTTCTTGACGACCTTCTTCAGTGCGCCGAGCAGCCCTGAGCCTGATGTCTTACGCGTTGTCGCCATGGAGATCACCCTGTTCGAGACGCCCGTGTAGGTCCTGCGGGCGATGGCGGCGCTGCGGGGCCACCGCGATGGCCGTTGCCTGACCGTCGCCGCCGGTTGCAGGCTCGAGCGCCTTGACAAACCTGAAAAATCGAGGCACGAAGTCTAGTGGCCTAACGGCCCAAAGTCAAAAAAACCGTCGCCTTATCACCCGTTTGGCGTCTTTTCCCGACAGATGACGCCATCGAACGCGCAAGCACTGCGCCCCATGGGCCTGCGGGCGGGCATCACTCCTGGGGATCGCCAGCCGCGATTGCCATCAGTTGGCGATCACTTGATCGCACTTGATCAGCGCGGTGCATGGAGGCCTTGCCGCACCCCCTTCGTGACCCGACGCCCGGTGCGGGTAAAGCCTCACAAAGCTGCAAAAAATAGGCCTTGCAGCCTAATGATCGTTTTGTTAAGTTGCGGTAAATTAAGTTCTGTGCCGAAGACGCCGGTAACAGAACAACGTTTCACACGCGGTACATTCCGCCTACCCGCCAGATGACAAAAATTATTGTCGGGTACGTATTTTCTGGACGAGAGCCACTAAGCATGCACGCAGACACACGGGGACGTTTTTCTCAGGCATTTGTACGCTTGACGGAACCAATGATTTTCGGCCGCCGGGGGGTCACCCTGACCGTGATGGCGGTGATCACACTATTCATGGCGTGGCAGGCGAGCCACCTGAAGATTGATGCGGGGTTCGAGAAGCAGATTCCGCTGCAGCATCCGTATATCAAGGTTTACAAGCAGTACGAGAAGGAGTTTGGCGGCGCCAACACCACGCTGGTGGCGCTCACGCAGAACGAGGGTGAGATCTACACCCCATCCTTCATGAAGACCCTGCGCGACCTCACCGACGCGGTCTATTTCACCCCGGGGGTCGACCGGTCGCGTGTGAGTTCCATCTTCACGCCCAACGTCCGCTACCTTGAAGTGGTTGAGGGCGGGTTCTCGGGCGGCAACGTGGTGCCCGCGGACTTCAGCCCAACGCCCGAGATGCTGGACAAGGTGAAGTCCAACGTCGAGAAGGCCGGCATCATCGGGCGCTTGATCGCCAACGACCAGACCGGCGCCATGGTCTTTTCCGAGTTGCTCGAACGGCACCCGGTGACCGGCGAGCGTCTCGATTACATCGCGACGGCGCACCGTCTTGAAGACATTCGCGGCCGCTTCACGTCGCCCAAGATGTATGAGATGAGGCTCAAGGAGCCCGTCGGCTCGCTGGAAGCCGGCGCCCTTATCAAGACCGAATACACCGACCCGCGTGGATTGACCTTCCCGTTCTCGTCAGTGAAGGCCACCGAAGAGGGTGAAGGCGGTACCGAGATCGTCCACAAGGTGCGGGGCTGGGATGTAGAGGTGACCGAGCTGGAGAATCCGGACTACAACCCCGACATCGACATCCACATCATTGGCTTCACCAAGGCCGTTGGCGACATCGCTGACAGTGCCCTTGAGGTGTTCAGCTACTTTGGTGTCACGGTGTTTCTCGTCTGGCTGCTGCTGGCGTGGTACTGCGGCTCATTCAAGGTGGCATCGATTCCCACCGCCTGCGGCATTCTGGCGGTCACATGGGAGTTGGGGATGCTGCACCTGTTCGGTTTCGGCTTGGACCCGTTCGCGATTCTGATGCCCTTCATCGTGCTGGCCATCAGCACCTCGCACGGCATCCAGATCACCAACTTTTGGCTGAACGAATCCTCCGGCGGCGTGCCCGCCTTCGCGGCCGCGCGTAACACCTACCGTCGTCTGGTGATCCCCGGAATTTCGGCGCTGGCGACCAACTTCGTCGGCTTCGGCACCATGTTCCTGATTCCCATCGACATCATTCGCGAGATGGCCATCAACGCCATGTTCGGTCTGGTGGCGATCGTGTTGTGTAAAAAGGTGTTGCTGCCTTGCCTGCTGTCATTCGCGACGCTGAAGGATCCCGCCAAGTTCATGGCGCACCAGCAACGCCGTGACGAACGGCTCCAGCCGATCTGGCACGCCCTTGCCGGCGTGACGCGCAAGCCGGTTGCCGCCACGGTGCTTTTGATCACCGCCGCGCTCTGGGGCTATGGGCAGTGGGTGGCCAAGGACCTGAAGATTGGTGAGCTGCATGACGGCGTGCCGGAACTGCGCCCCGATGCCCGCTACAACCTGGACTCGGCACGCATCGTCAAGGAGTTCGCCATCGGTGTGGACGTGCTCAAGATCGTTGCGGAAGGCGAACCGGACGGCTGTATCGACCACAGCATTATCTCGCTGATGGATCGATTCGCCTGGCGCATGGAAAACACTGCTGGCGTGCAGTCAACATTGGCGCTGCCGACCCTGCAGCGCATCGTCTTCAACAGCTATACCGAATCCAACCCCAAGTTCAACACGCTGCCGCGTGAGAGCGGCGCTCTGGTGGTCACGGTGCAGCCGTTCCCCAGCTCCACGGGTCTGTTGAACGAGGATTGCAGCGCCATGCCGGTGCAGATCTTCACCCAGGATCACAAGGCCGAGACCATTGATCACATCATCGAGGAGATCAACCGCTTCATCGAGGAGCAACCCGAAGATGCGCCGGTCACCTTCAAGCTGGCAACGGGCAACGTGGGCGTCATGGCTGCGGTGAACGATGTCATCGAAGAAACCGAAAGCACCGTGTTGCTGTGGCTGTTCCTCGGTATCGGCGTCTGCATCGTGATGTCATTCCGCAGCTTTGCCGCACTGGTCTGCATCATGGTGCCCTTGGCGCTGGTGCATGTGGTGAGCTACGCAGTGATGGTCTGGCTGGAGATCGGGGTGAAGTTCTCCAACCTCGCGGTGGCAGCGTTTGCCGCCGGCATCGGCGTCGATTACGGCATCTACATCTACAGCGTGCTTGAAGAAAATGTGCTGCAGAAGCGCATGGCGCTGCGTGAGGCCTATGCCGACACGCTGCACCAGACCGGCAAGGCGGTGATCTTCACCGCGCTGACCTTGGGCGCAACCGTGTGCACCTGGCTGTTTTCCAATCTGCAGTTCCAGGTCGACATGGGCATTCTGCTGACGCTGATGTTCTTTGCGAACGCCATCGCCGCCGCCGTGCTGCTGCCGGCCTTCGCAGCCTTCCTGCTGAAGGCGCCAAAGCATCCACCTGAAGATTCAGACGTAGAGAGCAACACGGGCCACGCCGTTTAGGCAGCCCATGGTTCCGCGCCACCGCATGAAGACGGCGCATTCGATTTAGTCACGAGGAGTGAAGCGATGAAAACGAAACGTTACCGCCAGTGGGCCTTTGGGGCCTTGATGGCAATCCCCGCCATGGCCATGGCTGCAGTCAGTGCCGAAGAAGCCGCAGAGCTTGGCAAAAGCCTGACCCCGGTCGGCGCAGAGCGTGCCGGCAATGCCGACGGGACCATTCCCGAATGGAAACCCCAGGCAGCCCGCGGTCCGCGCAGCGGCGTGTACCCCAGTAATCCAGACATCGACGGCGACAAGCCGCTGTTCACCATCACCGCTGCCAATTTGAGCGAGCACGCTGATCTGGTGATGACTGGCCACAAGGAATTGCTGAAGCGCTTCCCCGACAGCTACAAGCTGAATATCTATCCGTCACACCGTCTGGCCACCTTCCCCGACAAGATTCTTGAAGAAACCAAGAAGAACGCCACCCGTGCGTCGCTTGAAGGCGTCGACAACCCCAAAGGCGCGTTTGTTGGCTTCCCGTTCCCGATTCCCAAAAAGGGCAACGAGCCGTTGTGGAACCACCGCGTGAAGTATCGCGGCGAAGACATTCGCCGCTTCAACAACCAGATGATCGTCCAGCAGGACGGCAGCTTTTCGCTGACCAAGATTATCGAAGACGTGACCTTCAACTATTCAAACACCGCTAAGGAGAATCCGGACGAACTGGCACCGGGTGCCGAGTTCCTGCGTTATCTGTCTGAAACCATCTCGCCGCCGCGCATCGCCGGTACCTATATTCTGGTGCACGAAAAGGCAGGTTTTGGTCCCGAAGGCCGCTCCGCGTGGCTGTACGCGCCGGCGCTGAAGCGTATTCGCCGTGCCCCGGCGGTGTGCTGTGATAACCCGTATGAAGGCACCGACGGTCACCAGTTCTATGACCAGGTTGACATGTACAACGGGGTGTTCGAGCGCTTTACCTGGAAGCTGGTTGGCAAGAAGGAGATGTACATCCCCTACAACGCCAACCGCATCTCCGGTCCGCAGACCAAGTACGCCGACATGGCCAAGCCCAATCACCTCAACCAGGATCTGCCGCGCTATGAACGGCACCGCGTGTGGGTGATCGAAGCCGAAAACAAGCCGGATCAGCGCCACACCTTCAAGTCACGTCGTTTCTACGTTGACGAAGACACCTGGACCGTGGTGGGTGTGGACAACTACGACCAGCAGGGTGGGTTGATGCAATTCCAGGAAGGCCATCTGGTGACCTACTACGGCGTGCTGGCACATACCACGCAGCCGGAAGTGATCTACCACTTCAACTCGGGACGCTACTTCATGACCGCCATGGGCAACGAAGACCAGCCGTACGACAACACCGTGACCTTTGCAAGCAACTACTTTGAAGCCAACACGGTGCAAAACCGCGCCTCAAAATAAGTTAGCTTGACGTCTGTTGCCCCACCGAACAGGGTCGGTGGGGCGCTTTTAAAAAAATAGCAGCTCAAGTGCAGTGGTACATTGACGAGGAGAGAGCAATGCGCGTTTCAAAAGGCTTGTTGTTGGGGTGGGTGCTGGCACTGTTCCCGCTGCAGGGGATGGCAATCACTTTCGATTTTGACGTATTCGGTACTCGGGTGGATTCGGTCATTAATAACGCCGCCACCTTTGGCTATTCCTGGCGCCTGCACGATCAGGCCTCTGACTTGATCGGCAAGAGCAATCTTGACCCGAATGTATGCGGCGATCAGTTCCAGACCTGCCAGGGTCTGCATCGTCTGCAATCGTTCCCCGCTGAGCGCCTGGCCGCAGCGCCGGGGGCACCGTCCATCAACTTTGATGATGGCAACTTGAATTATGACAAGGGTGATGTGACACAGGCGCCCTTCAAGCTGACGCAGGACATTCGTTTCCTGTTCGGCAACTACGGTATTTTTTACCGTGCAATCGGCATTTACGATTACATCAATTACAACGACTTCGAGATGACGAAGCCCAACCTGATCACGCCCGAGAATTTTGCGCGTGTCGGGCAAACCAGTGGGCTGGGCGGAGGTCGTTACTACCCGCGCGTCTATGGTCCTGGCGAGTTCACGAAAGTCCGACGCCCCAACGATGAAGCAGAAGAGGCGGGTCTGCGCTATGACATTCTCGACTTCAACTTCTTCGGCTCGGTGCCTTATGCCGATGGCACCAAGAACCTGACCTTTCGCATCGGGCGCCAAACGGTCAACTGGGGTCAAAGTACGGTCGCGGTGGTCAACAGTTTGAACCAGGCGCAGCCGGTCAATGCCAACGCGCTGTATCGTCTTGGCTTCGGTCTGCTGGAAGAGTTGTTCGTCCCGGTGGGCATGATCCGCGCCAGTACCGAAGTCGCATCCGGCTTGACGCTGGAAGCCTTTTACCAGTTTGAGTGGCTGCCCATCGAAATTCCCACGGCCGGCAGCTACATGTCGTTTGCCGACATCGGAACCGATAATCAGCGTACGACGGTCAATGCGTCCTTCGGCAGCTCAGCCGAAGATCCGTTCAGCTTGACCGGCGGCCGCTTGAACAACCCACTCACTACCATCACCCCCACGTCACTGACGCTGCAACGCGATCCTGACCGCGAAGCACGGGACCAGGGTCAGTTCGGGGTGTCGCTGAAGTATTATTCCGACAACATCAACAATGGCACCGAGTTCGGCTTTTATGCCATGAACTATCACTCGAAACTGCCATACGTCAGTTTCACGTCCACCGACGCCAGCTGCGCCCGGCGTGAAGGCAACCCGCAGGGTCGAGATGCCCGCAACATTTTTGAGTTCCTGCAGTCTTGCCCCAACCTGCCGGTGACGGCACCCTCGGCCTCGGGCCAGCTGCTGGTCGATCTCACGGCTTTGATCGCGCAGCGCCCAGGGGTGCTGGGCGATCTCGGGCTGACCGATGGCAGTAACCTGCTCGGCGTGGCGAACCTGCTGCTGCCGCGTCCCAATTTGCCGGCAGCCGACTCGGTGCCCTTCGATACCGCCAGCTTGTTCCTGGAATACCCGGAAGACCTGCAGGTTTATGGTGTGGACTTCACCACCACGTTTGGCGAGTACTCGTTCCAGGGTGAAATTGCGTATCGCCCCAACGTGCCGCTGCAGGTGTCGATCATCGACTTGGCGTTCGCGTCCTTCGGCCCAGTATTGACGCGCTGCCACGACCCGGAGATCGGCTGCGTCGGGGCCAGTGCGGGCCTTGGCTATGATGCGGAAGGCAACTACGTGATTTATGAAGGCAACGACTTCACCGATGCAGATGGCGTCAATCCCTACAAAGACACCTTCAGTCTTGTGGTGGGTGCGGCTCCGGGCTCGGCACGGTCTTTCCCCAATTTCATCATGCCGTACCGTGGTGTGGCGGTGGGTGAAACCGAACCGAACAGTTACATCCGTGGCTGGATTCCCGGCAAGGTCGCCCAGTACAACCTCGGTGCCACACGCGTCTTGGGTGGTTCTGAGAACTGGATCGCGGCAGACCAGGTCATCCTGATCTACGAACTGGCTGCGACCCACGTGCTGAACATGCCGGACTATGACGAGTTGCAGATTGAAGGCCCCTTGTCACCGACCCCGCATGCCAGCGCAGGTGCGGATGGCAGCGGCGCGGACGGCGGGCGTCTGGCCTGCTCGACCAACACCGCGTGCTCAGTCGGTCCCGATGGTCTGCGCTTCAACCCCTATCAGGCATCGCGCAACCAGTTCGCGAATGAGTTTTCATGGGGTTACCGCGTCGTGGGCCGTATTTCGTACGAGTCGGTGTTGCCGGGCATCAGCATCCAGCCGCTGTTCATCTGGCAGCATGACATCAGCGGTAACTCACCTGGGCCTGCCGGCAACTTCGTGGAAGGGCGAAAGTCTCTGAATTTCCTCTTGGAGACCCGCTACGAGAAGGCGCTGTCGTTCACCGTCGCGTACAACACGTTCTTCGACGGTGGCACCAACAACGTTTATCGTGACCGTGACAACCTTGGCTTCTTTGTTAAATACCTGTTCTAAAGCGAGTTCTCATGACGTTCAAACCACTGCGCTGCTTGGCCCCGCTCGCCGTTGCCGGGTTTCTCTCGGCCTCGGTGGCGGTTGCCGCGCCGGAAATTGCACCGGCTGAAATTGCGAAAAAGGCCGAAAAGTCGCTGCTTGTCTCCATCGCCAAGGCGGGGGACCGTCTGGTGGCGGTCGGCGCCTATGGCCATATCATGCTGTCTGATGACAATGCGGTCACCTGGCGGCAGGTGGATGTGCCGGTCAACAACCTGCTCACCGAGATTTATTTCCTCGATGCCAAGCGTGGCTGGGTTGTCGGCCATGATGCGACGATTCTGTTCACTGAAGACGGCGGCGAAACCTGGGCCATCCAGCATTTCGATGCCTCGATGGAACCCTTCTTCGACGTTGTGTTTTTCGATGAGCAGCGGGGCGCGGCCATCGGGGCATACGGTCAGGCGATGATCACGTCTGACGCCGGCACGAACTGGACGATGGCCGATTCTGAACTTGCCGGCGGCATGCACCTCAACTCCATTGCCCACCTCAACGATGGCAGCTATCTGATTGTCGGCGAGTCGGGTCTGGTGGCGCATTCGACTGATGCAGGAGTCACCTGGCGGTTGCTCGAAGCACCGTTCGAAAGCTCCCTGTTCTCGGTGGCGCCCTATGGCGCCAGCGGTGCGGTGGTCGGGGGGCTGCGCGGCAACGTCTTCACGATTGACAACGTGCTTACCGGCAGTTGGCAGGAGGTAAAAACCGGCACCGTACAGTCAGTCTTTGGCATCGATCAAGATGGCGCGGGTGGCTTCTGGATGGCCGGACTGAACGGCAGCTTGCTGCACGCCGATCCAAACCTGAAGATCACCCGCGCCAAGACGCGCGTGGCCAATGGAGGTGAAGAGGAACTCATTGCCACCGCCATTGGCGGCGTTGCGTACTCCGACGTCATGACCCTGGACGACGATACGCTGGTGGTGGTGGGTGATTCAGGTGTCAAGCGCATGGGATTCACGCGCTAAAGCTTGACCGTTGCACTTGATTTGAAGGCCGGGGCTTGCTCCGGCCTTTTTTGTTGTCACGAACCGTTGCCACGATGGCTATGATGCGGGCCCCGGTTTTTGGAGGCGAGCGCCGCAGATCCTCAGGAAGCGCAGCGCCTCGCCTCATTCATTTCTTGATTGAGGAGCGTTAAATGTATTCAGGCAAAACCCTAAGGCTGTCGATGCACGAGGGCGGTATCGCCGAGCTTTGCTTCGACCGGCAAGGTGAAAGCGTCAACAAGTTCGACCAGCTGACCTTGGGCGAACTGCGTGCGGCAGCCGACTCCCTGGTTGCGACGCCTGGCCTCAAGGGACTGGTGGTGACCTCCGCCAAGAGCGTTTTTATTGTCGGGGCCGACATCACCGAGTTCGGCAAGATGTTCGAAGGCAGCGAAGAGGACATCGCCGGCTGGGCCAGCCAGGCCAACCAGATCTTCAACACCCTTGAAGACCTGCCGTGCCCCAGCGTCACCGCAATCAACGGGATTGCACTGGGCGGGGGCTTCGAAATGGCGCTGACCACCGATTACCGGGTGATGAGCGAAACGGCCATGGTCGGCTTGCCCGAAACCAAGCTGGGCATCATTCCCGGCTTTGGCGGCACCGTGCGTCTGCCGCGCCTGATCGGCGCCGACAACGCGATCGAGTGGGTGGCCAGCGCCAGTCAGAACAAGGCCAAGGCCGCATTGGCGGTGGGGGCGGTGGATGCGGTGGTCAAACCTGAGAAGCTCACCGACGCCGCCCTGTCGCTGATCAAGCAGGCCAACGAAGGCAAGTACGATTGGCAGGCGCGTCGTGCACAGAAAAAAGCGCCGCTCAAGCTCGACATGATCGAGCAGGCGATGGTGTTCAACACCGCCGAAGGTTTCGTTGCAGGCAAGGCCGGCAAGCATTACCCGGCGCCGGTGGCCGCCGTCAAGGCCATCCAGAAAGCCGCCGGCAAGGGCCGCGATGACGCGCTCAAAATTGAAGCCGCGGCGTTTGCCAAGCTGGCCAAGACCACGGTGGCCGATGCGCTGGTGGGGCTGTTCCTCAACGACCAGTTCCTCAAGAAAACCGCGAAAGCGCAGATGAAGGGCGCTGCCGACATTCAGCAGGCGGCGGTGCTCGGCGCCGGCATCATGGGCGGAGGCATCGCATTTCAGAGCGCGTCGAAAGGCACGCCCATCATCATGAAAGACATCGCCGACAAGGCGCTGGCACTGGGTATGAGCGAGGCCAACAAGCTGCTCTCCAAGCAAGTGGAGCGCCGTAAGCTGACCCCTGAAAAGGCCGGCGGCATTCTGTCGACCATTCGCCCGACCCTCAACTATGGCGATTTCGGCAATGTCGACATCGTGATCGAGGCGGTGGTCGAGAATCCGAAGGTCAAGAAGGCCGTGCTGGCCGAGACCGAAAGCCAGGTCAAGCCGGGCACCATCATCGCGTCCAACACCTCGTCGATCTCAATCGATGATCTGGCCACCGCCATGAAGCACCCCGAGAACTTCTTGGGCATGCACTTCTTCAACCCGGTGCACCGCATGCCGCTGGTGGAGGTGATCTACGCCGAAAAGACCTCCAAAGAGGCCATTGCCACCACCGTGTCGCTGGCCACCAAGATGGGCAAGACGCCCATCGTGGTGAAGAATTGCCCCGGCTTTCTGGTCAATCGCATTCTGTTCCCGTATTTCGGCGGCTGGGAGCGCCTGATCAACGCCGGCGCCGATTTCGTCAACGTGGACAAGGTGATGGAAGCCTTCGGTTGGCCCATGGGCCCGGCCTATCTTGAAGACGTGGTGGGCATCGACACCAGCCATCACATCGGCCCGGTGCTGGCCGAGGGCTACCCCGACCGCATGGCACGCAACGAGCGCACGGCGATTGACGTGATGTTCGAGGCCGGGCGGTATGGCCAGAAGAATGGCAAGGGCTTTTACAAGTACGAAACCGATCCCAAAGGCAAGCCGAAGAAGGTCGCAGACCCCGAGACCTACAAGCTGCTCAAGCAGGTGCAGAAGGACGGCGACAAGTCGTTCTCCGATGAAGAAATCATCGAACGCCTCATGTTGCCGATGATCATCGAAGCGGCTCGCTGCCTCGACGACGGCATCGTGGGCTCGCCGACCGAGGTGGATATGGGGCTGATCATGGGCCTCGGCTTCCCGCCGTTCCGTGGTGGCGCCCTCAAGTACTGCGACACGCTGGGCATGGCGCACGTGATCGAGCGCTGCAAGCAGTACGCCCCTCTCGGCAAGCTGTATGAACCGACCGAGTCGATGCAGCAGATGGCCGCCGAAGGCAAGACCTACTACGTCAAGTAAGCGGCTCTCAAGACCCCAATCCGGAGTAAAGAAATGACGACCGAAGTCGTAATCGTTGATGCAATGCGCACCCCCATGGGCCGCTCGAAGGGCGGCAATTTTCGTAACGTGCGGGCCGAAGACCTGTCGGCGCACCTGATTCGCGGCATCCTGGCGCGCAATGAAGCGGTGAAGCCAGCCGATGTAGAAGACGTGGTCTGGGGCTGCGTGCAGCAGACCCTGGAGCAGGGCTTCAACATCGCCCGCAACGCCGCGTTGTTGGCCGGCCTGCCGCAGACCGTGCCGGGCCAAACCGTGAACCGTCTCTGCGGCTCATCGATGAGCGCCATCCATATCGCCTTCGCCAGCATTCAGGCCGGCATTGGCGACACCTACATCTGCGGCGGTGTCGAGCACATGGGCCATGTCGCCATGACCCACGGCTTCGACGGCAACCCGGCCATGAGCCTGGTCACGGCCAAGGCAGCGGCCATGATGGGACTGACCGCCGAAATGCTGACCCAGACCCACGGCATCAACCGCCAGCAGCAAGATGAATTTGCCCTCGCCAGTCACCAGAAGGCCGTCAAGGCCAACCAGACCGGCGCAACCGCCAACGAGATTCTGCCGCTGGCCGGGCACGATGCCGACGGTGCTCCCGTGATGGTGAACTGGGACGAAGTGGCCCGCGCCGATGCCAGCCTCGAAGGTCTGGGCAGCCTGCGCCCGGCCTTCAACCCCAAAGGCTCGGTGACCGCGGGCAACAGCTCGGCCATCTCGGACGGCGCGTCGTGCGTGCTGGTCATGAGCGCCGACAAGGCCAGGGCCCTGGGCCTGAAGCCCCTGGCGCGCATTGTCTCGGTGGCGGCCGCCGGTTGCAGCCCGTCGATCATGGGTATTGGCCCGGTGCCGGCCACGCAAAAGGCCCTGAAGCGTGCGGGGTTGTCGATCGACAACATCGACTACTTCGAACTCAACGAAGCCTTCGCTGCGCAGTCTCTGGCGGTGATCAAGGACCTGAAGCTCACCGAGCGCATGGACCGCATCAACCTCAAGGGCGGGGCCATTGCCTTGGGGCACCCGCTGGGGTGTTCCGGCGCGCGCATCACGGGCGCCTTGGCCCACGTGCTCAACGAACAGGGCGGCCAGTTTGGTGTGGCCACCATGTGCATCGGCATGGGGCAGGGCGTTGCGACGGTGCTCGAACGCGTGCACTGAAGCGCTGGCCGGGAAAACCCAAAAAGGCGGCCAATGGCCGCCTTTTTGGGTTGTGCGCACTCGCACCAATGAGGTCGCCGACGCGCCGTACCCGCAGGTGCTTGATGGCTTCGGCTGTGCTGCGTTCGTCGCGCATCGCTACGGGGATTTGACGACCGCAGTGAAGTCGGACCACTGCTCGATTCGGAAGGCGCGGATGTCTCTCACCGACTTCGGAAGCCAAGCGCGGGACTTCAACGCCTGCATGGCAAGGAACAGAACGGCCATGTCCTCGTTATCGCTGACGTACAGGCTGCCCTGTACGCGCCGGAATCCGTGCTCATTCAGGATCGAACCGATGTCGGCGTAGGCTTGCGAGACGCCTTTGGGGTGATGCAGTTCGGTATCGGCAACGACCAGGTCGAAGGCAATTGCGTACATCAACGCGCCTCGGGATCATCGTTCACATGGGTCAAGCGATACTCGGCTTTCTCGCCGGTCTCGACCAACATCACTTCGATCATCCAGTCGCCGTCATCGAGCGCACGCAGCGCCTCACGCACTTCGTATTTGGGGCCAAAGGCGCCAAAGCTCTTGATCTTCCCGACCGGAACCGGGGGAACCCCACCCAACGCGCCCATGCTTGCTCCTGACAACGATGCGTTGAGAATGATACCGACATTGGAATCGCGGGCACCGGGTCAACTCATTGCACGATCCGTCAATGCGTGACGCGCAGGCCGCAACGTCGATGCAAGAAAAAGGGGCTTGGCCGTTGCGTCGGCCAACCCCCTTTTTGCGAACTGCGTGCAGTCAGGGCCTTTTCAGGCCTTACTCGACCGCGGTTTCGACGACGGGGACCACATCGAAGTCGACGGTGACGTGGGTATCGCGAACCACGGTGACGTCGGTGGGTTGCAGAAAGGCAATGTCATCATTGCTGGGGGCGGGCAGGTCGTTGCCCGCCTGGCAGCTCAAGGCCACCGTGTAGTTACCCTCCAGCAGGAAGCCGACCTCGTAGCTGAAGCTGGTGAGCTGGTCGTCACCCACCAGTTCGGGCTTCAACAACGCCGTGGTCAGGGGTTCGGGGTTGGTGCCGTCAAAGTCGTCGGGGGTCACGCCGGCGCCCGGGTAGACATAAACGGCAGCCCCGCGACCGGTGACGGGATCGGCGATGCAGCTTGAATCGGCCAGAAGTGCCGGATTGATGCTTCCGCGCAGGGTGCCCACCTGGGCGTTGTCGACCACCCGCAGCACCGGCCGCAGGTTGTAGCAGCCCGTGGCGCCGCGCTCGGCAATGGACTTGCGCAGGTCGAAGTCGACCGTGTACGCGGCGCTGCCGCCGGCCGCGATGGTCAGCGGACCGCGAACCTTCAAGCCGCTCTGGCCGCCGCTCGGAACGATCAACGGAAAGTCGGTGCCGTCAATCGTGATGTAGGACGGATGTTGCGGATTGGATTGCGCGGCATTGCAGCTGGCATTGGCCTGGTCGGCCACGATCAGACGCACTTCCTCGTACACCCCGACCGGAATCTGTTCGTCCTGGATGAGGAAGAACTGGTTGTCGCCTTGCTGTTCCAGCAGGTCAACCTGTTGCGTCTGGTCAAGATCAAAGCGCAGGGCGACCTCGCCCTCGGCATCGAGCAATTCGACTGCGGTGAACGCCACGACCACGGCCTTGGCATTGTCGACCGGGGCGTCAGTGACGCCGAGCGAGAGTGAGCCGCTGCCGCCGCTGCCACCGGAGTCTGAATCGCTGCTGCAGGCGCCGAGCAGCGCGAGACTGAGGGTGGCGATTAGGGCGGGTTTGATCATGAGGGGTGCTCCGGTTGCGTCAGAATAGGATCGTGACGCGGAACATGGGCTCATGTCCGGCGTCACGAATCGGCAACCCTAGAGCCCGAGGATGAAGCGTGGCTGACCGGCGGCAGGTTCAGAACCTGGAGAAGTCGGGCGACCGTTTCTCGGCGAAGGCCGAAAAGGCCTCGCGGGCTTCCGGTTGACCGAGCATGGGCATGAAAAAGCCGGATTCATATTCCATGGCCTCGCGGGTCTTTTCGCCAGGCCAGCGCCGCATCAGCGCCTTGGTCACCTTCAAGGCATTGGGCGGCAAGGCCACCAGCTCTGCGGCCGTGGCGCGCGCCTGGGCCTCCACCTCGGCGTTGGGCAGCACCGCGTTGCACAGGCCCAGCCGCTCGGCGGTGGGGGCATCGAAGAAGCGCCCCAGCATCAACAGTTCGGCAGCCTTGAGGTGGCCGGTGACCTTGGGAACCACGTAGCTCGATGCGAATTCAGGGCAGGTGCCGAGGCTGACGAACGGCATGCGCAGCTTGGTGCGTTCGCCCAAGTAGACGAAGTCACAGTGCATCAGCAGCGTGACGCCGATGCCCACCGCCATGCCGCAGACCGCAGCGATGACCGGCTTCTCGGTGTCGAGCAGTGCGCGCATGAAGCGGCCGACGGGCGAGTCCGACGAGGCCGGCGGGTTGTTCAGGAAGTCGGCCATGTCATTGCCGGCACAAAAGCAGTCGGCCGAGCCGGCGAACAGAATCACGCGCACATCGCCGTCTGCGGCAGCCTGCTTCAGGCCCGCCGTCAGCTGGTCGTACATGGCGTTGGTGAGGGCGTTCTTCTTGCCCAGCCGATTCAGGCGCAGGGTGAGCACGCGATCCGCTTTTTCGATCAGTACATCAGTTGTCATAAAGGGCTGCCGAAAGGAGAAAAGGAGCTTGAGCCTAGCCGCTGGCGGCCGACGGGGTACGGTAACGTCACGCGCCGGTCTCGGTCACGGTCGCGGGTGAAGCCGTCAGAACAGATCGGCTTTGTCCACGTTTTCGGTTGCGGGCAGCGCGTCGCGCGAGGCGATCCAGTCGCCCGTGATCATCTGCGCATAGCTCATGCCCGGCCCGACCATCGGATAAACGCCGGCTTCACCATCAATGTGCACTTCGAGGAACGCCGGGCCCTTGAAGGCGACGAACTCGGCGATCACGGTTTCAAGATCTTCCTTGCGGGTGATGCGCTTGGCGAACGCGTAGCCATCGGCCTCGGCGGCCTTCACGAAATCTTTCTGGTGCAGGCTCTTGTCTGAGGCGGCGTAGCGGCTGTCGAAGAACAAGCGCTGCCACTGCCGCACCATGCCGTCGCCGAAGTTGTTGAGCACCACCACCTTGACCGGCAGGTTGTAGGTGGTCACCGTTTCCAGCTCGCCGAGGTTCATGCGGATCGACGCATCGCCATCGATGTCGATGACGATCTTGTCGGGCCGGGCGAACTGCGCGCCGATGGCGGCGGGCAGGCCAAAGCCCATGGTGCCCATCGACCCCGAGGTGAGCCACAGGCGAGGTTCCTTGAAATCAAAGTACTGCGCGGCCCACATCTGGTGCTGCCCGACGCCGGTCGACACCACGGCTTCGCCACCGGTCAGTCGGTTGATGGCCTCGATCACCGCGTAAGGCTGGATCGCCGCCGATTCGCGGTCGTAGTTCAGCGAATGACGTGATTTGAGCGCGGCAATATGCTGATGCCAGTCGCGATAATCCGGCGCGAAGCCGCGCGCCTGCAGATGCGCGTGCAGGTCTTCAATGGCCACAGCCAGCTCGCCCACGTGGTGCCACTGCACGCGCTTGACCTTGTTGATCTCGGCGGGATCGATGTCGAAGTGCGCCACGGCCTTGGCGCGCGGGGCGAACTTGTCGGGCACGCCGGCCACACGGTCATCGAAGCGCGCGCCAAGGGTGATGAGAAAATCGCAGTCTTCAACCGCATAGTTGGCGTAGGCGGTGCCGTGCATGCCGAGCATGTGCAGCGACAGGTCGCCGGTGGTGTCGACCGCGCCAATGCCCATCAGTGTGGTGGTGACCGGCATGCCATAGGCGTTGGCGAATTCACGAATCGCCGGGGCCGCGTTGCCGTTGATGGCGCCACCGCCCACGTACAGCAATGGCCTGCTGGAGGCCTTCAACAGCGCTTCGAAGGCGCTGCAGGACTCGGTGCTCAGGCGATTGCGGCGCACCTCGGCCAGCCGTGCCCGGTAGCCGGGAATCGGCAGCACGCCCTCGCCCTGGAACACCAGATTGGCGTTCTGCACGTCTTTGGGAATGTCGATCACCACCGGGCCGGGGCGCCCGGTACGCGCCACTTCGAAGGCGGTGCGCATGGTGGCTTCCAGCTTCGAGGCATCGGTGACCAGGAACACGTGCTTGGCGCACGGCGCCATGATCGAGCTGACCGGCGCTTCCTGAAAGCCGTCCGAGCCGATTGCAGCGGTCGGCACCTGGCCACAAATGACGACGATGGGAATCGAGTCGGCCATGCAGTCGCGCACCGGCGTCACCGTGTTGGTCGCGCCCGGGCCCGAGGTCACCAGGCACACGCCCACCTGTCCGGAGGCACGCGCGTAGCCCGCGGCCATGAAGCCGGCGGCCTGCTCGTTCGCGGGGACGATCAGCGGCATTTTTTCGGCACCTTCGGCGGTGCGATGTTCGCGGTTGTAGCGGAACACGGCATCGTAGGTGGGCAAAATGGCGCCCCCCGAATAGCCAAAGATCACGTTGGTGCCCTCGTCGGCGAGCACCTGAACGACAATCTCGGCGCCGCTGAGTGTCTGTGAAGCGAGAGGATGTTTGGCGAGAGGGCGCGACATCGTCATGACCAGTAAATTCCGAGTAAGGCTGAAAACCGCGCTTTATACCACGCCGCCGGGTCGGCAATTGCGTATTCCGGCCGATAGGCGCAGGGTCTTGGGGCCTGCGGGCCGCCGCCGCCCAGTGGCGGCATTGGCATGATGGGAGGGCTATTTTTAGGGTGGTTCATGCACAGGGCATCTGAAATACTGTTGGAGACGGCAGGCACAAGCACGCCGCGATAAGAACGAAGTTCCACGTTGAGGAGGATGTATGTTCAAGCGAGTACTCACGGCGTCCGCCGTGGTGGCATTGATGACATTACCCACCCTTTCAACCGTCGCCGCCCGTGACGTGTCCCAGCTGGGGGTGTCGCTGACGCCCATGGGCGCCGAGAAAGCCGGCAACGCCGATGGCAGCATCCCGGCATGGGAAGGCGGTCTGCTCATGGGCCGTCCCGCAGCCGGCCGCGAGCGGGCACCGGCCGAATACCCCACCAGCAGCGACAAGCCCCTGTTCACCGTCACCTCGGCCAACCTCGACCAACACCGCGAGATGCTGACGCCGGGCGCGCTGGCCCTGTTCGCCAAGTTTCCCGACTCGTACAAGATGCCGGTCTATCCGACCCGTCGCACCGGCAACGCGCCCGATTTCGTTTATGCCGCGACCCTGAAGAACGCCAAGAACGCCAGCCTTGAGAATGACGGCGAATCTCTGGTCAACGCCTCGGTCGGTATTCCGTTCCCGATTCCCGAAAACGGCAAGGAAGTCATCTGGAACCACAAGCTGCGCTATCACGGTGAGGGCCTGCAGCGCTGGAACGTGCAGCTGGCAGTGCAGACCAACGGCAGCTTCGTCCCCTACAAGATTCGTGAAGACGTGCGCTTTCACTACAACGTGAAGGGCGCGACGCCCGAAAGCCTCGACAACGTCATCATCTACTTCCTGCAATTCACCACCTCGCCGGCGCGACAGGCAGGGAACGTGCTGTTGGTGCACGAGACCATGGACCAGGTGGCCGAAGCCCGTCGGGCCTGGCTGTACAACCCCGGCCAGCGCCGCATCCGCCGCGCCCCCAACGTTGCCTACGACAACCCCGGCACCGGCGCCGATGGCCTGCGCACCAACGACCAGCTCGACTCCTTCAATGGCGCCACCGACCGCTACACCTGGGACATCATCGGCAAGCGGGAAATGCTGCTGCCGTACAACGCCCACAGGCTGGCGGACGACAAGGTCAAGTACGCCGACATTGTCCAGCGCAACCACCTGAACCAGGACCTCACCCGTTACGAACGCCGCCGCGTCTGGGTGCTGGACTCCAACCTCAAGCCCGGCACCACGCACCAGTACAAGCGCCGCACGTATTACATCGACGAAGACACCTGGACCATCCTCGCGGTCGACATCTACGACGGTCGCGACCAGCTCTGGCGCGTGCAGGAGTACCACCCCGTCATGGTGCCGTGGCTCAAGGCCGTGGGGCCTGCGCTGGCCACGGTGTACGACCTCAACGCCAACCGCTATCTGGTCATGGAAGCCTCCAACGAAGAGCCGCTCTTCGAAGAGCGTGACTGGGACGTCGACCACTTCACCACCGGTTCGGTGCAGCGGATGGCCACACGCTGATGCCCTCCGCCACTTTGGCGGCCTGATGCACCGCAACTGCAAACCCCGCTCCGGCGGGGTTTCTGCTTTGGGCTTGCCTTGACCGCCGGGCGCCCTCCACCATGGGCCATGTTGCAGATCAACGACCACCTTGCCGTGCCGCTGGCAGAAATCGAGCTGGACGCCATCCGCGCCCAGGGCGCGGGCGGACAGAAGGTGAACAAGACCTCCAGCGCCGTGCACCTGCGTTTCGACATTGCAGGCTCATCGCTGCCGGATGACTGCAAGGCCCGGCTGCTGGCGCGCCGCGATCGCCGGCTCAGCAGCGACGGGATTCTGGTGATCAAGGCGCAGCGCCACCGCACGCAGGAGGCCAATCGCGATGACGCGCTGCAACGCCTGGCCGAGATCATCCAGCGCGCGGCAACCGTGCCGGTGAAACGCAAGGCCACCCGGCCAACGCGGGGCGCGCAGCGGCGGCGTGTCGACACCAAGGTGCAACGCGGCCGGGTGAAGGCCTTGCGCAGTCGCATCGACGACTGACCGGCGCCCGGCGCGGGCGCCGCGGGGCCACACCGCCTCAGACCAGCTGCAGCAGGTTTTGAATCTGCGCGGCATCGGCCTCGTCGGCGCGGTGAATCAGGCTCAGGCGTGCCTTGGGCACCGCGCCGGCAATGGCGCGGTAGCTGACCCCGTCAATCTGAGCCTGTTGCATCGAGGCGGGCACGATGGAAACGCCCATGCCCGCGGCGACCAGATTGACGATGGACGTCACCTGCGAGGTTTCCTGCACCACCCGCGGCAGAAAGCCGACCCGGTGGCAGGCGCGCAGAATCTCTTCATGCAGCCCGGCGCCCACGGCGCGGGGGAACAGCACGAAGGGTTCCAGCGACAGCGCCATCAAGGGCAATCGCCTGCGGCGGCTCAGCGGATGGCCCGAGGGCAGGGCAATGACCAGGTCTTCGCTCATCAGCGGCGTTTCCACCAACCCCTCCTCGGGGGCCAACAGGGGGCGAATGAAGGCGGCATCCATGCGCCGCGCAAGAACGGCGGCCGCAAGCAGCGGCGTGGTGCCTTCGTCCAGGCTCAAGGCCACGGTGGGGTAACGGCGACGAAACTCACGGATCACCCCCGGAATCAGCGGGTGAAACGGGGCCGAGTTGATCATGCCCAGCCGCAGGCGCCCCAGTTCTCCGCGCGCAACGCGGCGCACGCGCACCTCAGCCTGCTCGGCCTGCTGTATCAACGCCCGGGCATCATCGAGCAGGGCTTCGCCGGCGGGCGTCAGTTCCACGCCGCGCGGCAGTCGGCGAAACAGCGCGGTGCCCAGATGCTGCTCCAGCGCCTTGATCTGCTGCGACAACGGTGGTTGTGCCATGCCCAGTTGCCGGGCGGCGCGGGTGATATGTCGCGCTTCGGCAACGGCAACGAAGTAACGCAGTGCGCGCAGCTCAAGTGGCATATGTAAATCATATTGCAAAAGCAGAAATCATATATTGGACGTCTTGAGCGCCGGCGGCTTAGAGTCGTTGGCAGATCAACGAGGAGATTCAAATGGCGGCGTCCCCCCCCGAGCGCGACCCCAACGAAACCCAGGAATGGCTGGACGCGCTTGACGATGTCCTGCGTGAGCGGGGTCCGCAGGCCGCGCATGCACTGCTCGAAGACCTGATCACCCGGGCACGCGGCAAGGGCGCCTTCATCCCGTTTTCGCCCAACACCCCGTACGTCAACACCATTCCCACCGCGCTTGAAGCGCAGTCACCGGGCGATCACGCGGTGGAGTGGCGCATCCGCAGCCTGACCCGCTGGAACGCGACCGCGATGGTGGTCAATGCCAACCGTGAGCACGCCGGCATTGGCGGGCACATCGCCAGCTTTGCCTCCAGCGCCACGCTGTACGACGTGGGCTTCAACCATTTCTGGAAGGGCGCGGACCACGAAGACGGCGCTGATCTGGTCTACATTCAGGGCCACGTCACGCCGGGCATTTATGCGCGCGCCTACCTTGAGGGGCGCATCAGCGAGGCGCAGTTGCAGCGCTTCCGCATGGAGGCGCTGGCGCCCGGCCTGTCGAGCTATCCGCACCCGTGGCTGATGCCCGAGTTCTGGCAGTTCGCCACCGTCAGCATGGGGCTGGGGCCGATCATGGCGATCTACCAGGCGCGGCTGATGAAGTACCTCGCCAATCGTGAGCTGGCGCAGAACGATCAGCGCAAGGTCTGGGTGTTCTGCGGTGACGGCGAGATGGACGAGCCGGAAAGCCTCGGTGCCATCGACATTGCCGCCCGCGAGCAGCTCGACAATCTGATTTTTGTCGTCAATTGCAACCTGCAACGGCTCGACGGCCCGGTGCGCGGCAACGGCAAGATCATCCAGGAGCTGGAAGGCAGCTTCCGAGGTGCGGGCTGGAACGTCATCAAGGTGGTCTGGGGCAGCGGCTGGGACGCGCTGCTGGCCCAGGACGCCAGCGGCAAGCTGTTGCAGTTGATGAATGAAACAGTGGACGGCGAATACCAGAACTTCAAGGCCAAGGGCGGCGCCTACACGCGTGAAAAGTTCTTTGGCAAATATCCTGAAACCGCGCGTCTGGTCGCCAGCTGGACGGATGAACAGATCGCCGGCCTGCAACGCGGCGGGCACGATCCGCACAAGGTTTACGCCGCCTACCACGCCGCGGTGCGGCACACCGGCACGCCCACCGTGATTCTGGCCAAGACGGTGAAGGGCTACGGCATGGGCGAGGCCGGCGAAGGGCAGAACATCACCCACCAGCAAAAGAAGATGGGCGAGGAGGCGCTGAAGAAATTCCGCGACCGCTTCCAGATTCCGGTCACCGACGAGCAGATCAAGGACACCCCGTTCTACCGCCCGGCCGAAGACTCCGATGAAATGCGCTACCTCAAGGCCCGCCGCGAAGCACTGGGCGGGCCATTGCCACGCCGCACGGTCAAGCCGGTCAGCCTGAGTTTGCCGCCGGCCTCGGCCTATGAGCGCCTGCTGGCCGACACCGGCGAGCGTGAAATCTCCACCACCATGGCCTTCGTGCAGCTGCTGCAAACGCTGATCCGCGACAAGAAGATCGGCAAGCAGGTCGTGCCCATCGTGCCCGACGAGGCGCGCACCTTCGGCATGGAGGGCATGTTCCGCGCGCTGGGCATCTATTCCATCGTCGGTCAGAAGTACGAGCCGCAAGACGCCGACCAACTGGCGTATTACAAGGAAGACGTCAAAGGGCAGGTGCTGGAAGAAGGCATCACCGAGGCCGGTGCGATGTCGAGCTGGATCGCCGCCGCCACCAGCTACGCCAACCATGGTGTGCCGCTGCTGCCGTTCTATATCTACTACTCGATGTTCGGCTTTCAGCGCGTCATGGACCTGTGCTGGGCCGCAGGCGACATGCGCGCCCGCGGCTTTCTGCTGGGCGCCACCGCCGGGCGCACCACGCTCAACGGCGAGGGCCTGCAGCACGAAGATGGCCATTCGCAGGTCATGGCCGCACAGATTCCCAACTGTCGCGCCTACGACCCCGCCTTTGCCTACGAGCTGACCGTGATCATCCGGCACGGCATGCAGCGCATGTTCGTGGACGGCATTGACGAGTACTACTACCTGTCGCTGTACAACGAAAATTACAGCCACCCGGCACTGCCGCCCGGCGTGGAGACCGGCATCGTCAAGGGCCTGTATCTGCTGCGCTCGGCCGAGGCCGCCAAGCACGACCTGCACGTGCAACTGCTGGGCTCGGGCGCCTTGCTGCGGGAAGTGATGGCCGCGGCCGACCTGCTCGCCGAAGAGTGGGGCGTCACCAGCGACGTGTGGAGCGCGCCCAGCTTTTCGGAGCTGGCGCGCGAAGCCTGCGAGGTGGAACGCTGGAACCTGCTGCATCCCACCGAGACGCCGCGCGTCGGCTACGTCACCGAATGCCTGAAAGGCATGATGGGGCCGGCCATCGCCAGCAGTGACTGGGTCCGCGCCGTGCCGGAGCAGATTCGTGCCTACATGCCCCGGGCCACCGACAACGGTGGCAGGCCGATGGCCTATCACGTGCTTGGCACCGACGGTTTTGGCCGCTCGGACAATCGCCCCGCACTGCGCGACTTCTTCGAGGTAGACCGCCGCTGGATCGTGGTCAAGGCCCTGCATGCACTGGCGCTGGAGGGTGCGATGCCCATGGAGCGCGTCAAGCAGGCCGCACAAATCTACGGGCTGGCCGCCAATCGCCCCGCCCCCTGGACGGTGTAAGTCATGGCCAACACGATCGAAGTGAAGGTGCCCAACATCGGCGACTTTGAGTCGGTGCCGGTGATCGAAATGCTGGTGGCCGAAGGCGACACGGTCGAGAAGGATCAGGCGCTGATGGTGCTGGAGTCGGACAAGGCCACGATGGACGTGCCCAGCCCGGCGGCCGGCAAGGTGACCGGGCTCAAGGTCAAGGTCGGCGACAAGGTGGGCGAGGGCAGCCTGGTCTGCTCGCTCAGCGGCCAGACCGATGCGGCCGCAGATGACGCGGCGGCCGATGCCGATGCCGATGCCGATGCCGATAGCGAGGCGCCCGAAGGCCGGCACGACGCTCCGCCCTCCGAGCCTGAAGGGCACGAGGATGAGAAAACGGCCGAGACGGCCGAGTCTGCAGGCGGGCCCGCCCGCGGGTCGGCCAGGCAGACGCAAGCCGGCCCATACACCGTCACCGTGCCCAACATCGGCGACTTTGAATCGGTGCCGGTGATCGAATTGCTGGTGGCCGAAGGCGACACGGTCGAGAAGGATCAGGCGCTGGTGGTGCTGGAGTCCGACAAGGCCACGATGGATGTGCCCAGCCCGGTTGCCGGCACCGTCACCTCGCTCAGGCTCAAGGTGGGCGACAAGGTGGGGGAAGGGGCCGAGGTTTGCGTGCTGACCCCCGCGGATGGGGCCGGCGACGACGATGACGACGATGACGGTGCAGCCGACGATGCGCCGGCGCAGCAGACCGCGTCTGCCGAAACGCAGCCGGCCCGGGAGCCGCCCGCTGCGGCCAAGGCACCGATCGCTGACACCCCCGAAGCGCAGCCGAACGCCGGCCCTCAGGCGAAAACGACGGCGCCCGCCACCCAGGCCGACGGTGAGCCGTTCTACGCCGGCCCGGCCACCCGCAAGGTGGCGCGGCAGTTTGGGGTTGACCTGTCCAAGGTGAGCGGCAGTGGCGCGCGCGGGCGCATCGTCATCGAAGACGTGCAGGCCTACGTCAAGGCCGAATTGGCCAAGCCGGCCGCCGGCAGTGGTGGCGCCAGGGCGGCCGGCGGCGGCATCCCGCCGATTCCGGCGCAGGACTACGCGCAGTTCGGCCCGGTGGAGACCAAGGCCCTGGCGCGGATTCGCAAGCTGTCGGCCGCGCACCTGTCGCGGTCGTGGCTCAACGTGCCGCACGTGACCCAGCACGACGATGCCGACATCACCGAGCTGGAAGCCTTCCGCAAATCAGCGGGCGACTACACCGAGGCCAAGCTGACCCTGCTGCCGTTTCTGATCAAGGCAGTGGGGCTGGTCATCAAGCGCTATCCGGAGTTCAACAGTTCACTGGCAGCAGACGGCGAGTCGATCGTGCTCAAGGGCTATTGCAACATCGGCTTTGCCGCCGACACGCCCAATGGCCTGGTGGTGCCCGTCGTCAAGGACGTGTGGGCCAAGTCGGTGGGCGAACTGGCGGCCGACTGCGCCCGGCTGGCCACGACCGCGCGTGACGGCAAGCTCAAGCCCGACGACCTGCGCGGCGGCTGTTTCTCGATCTCCAGCCTGGGCGGCATCGGCGGCAAGTACTTCACGCCCATCGTCAATGCGCCGGAGGTGGCGATCCTGGGGGTCTCGCGGTCCAGCCTGCAGCCGGTGTGGGACGGCGCAAACTTTGCGCCACGGCTGCTGCTGCCGTTGTCGCTGTCGTACGACCATCGGGTGATCGACGGGGCGGCCGCGGCGCGATTCGTCGTGCTGCTGGGCGCGCTGCTGGCCGACGTGCGGCGCTGGGTGTTGTAGCCGCGCCTGCAACCCGCGACTCCAAGCAAAAAGCGCGGTGCAGACCGACTGCACCGCGCTTTTTTTTTCAGGCAAATTGACGTGTGCGCGGGTCAGTCGCCGAAGAGTTTGCCGAAGGCCTTGTCCAGCGCCTTGTCGACCATGGAATCGGTGGCTTCGTCGACCTCCGCGTCGGTGCGCTGCTCGATCCGCTCCTGTTGGCGCTCAGTTTTCTGGCCGAACAGGCCGTTCAAGAGGCCACCGCCGGCGCCCTCGCCCGATTGTGGTTCGGCGGCCGCGCCGCCCATCAGACCTTGCAGGTCGGGAATTGACTGAGGGGCCGATGGCAGCTCGAAACGGCTGGCCGCCGGCGCGTTGTCAAAGCGGACGACCTTGAAGTCCTGGTCAGCGCGCAGCAGGCCGCGGCCCTTGAGTGCGGCCTCGAATCGGGCGTTGCCGTCGGTGGTGGGAACCTGGGTCAGTTTGGACAGGGTGCTGGCCATGTTCGACAGGGCTTTCGACAGCGCGACCGCACGCGGGTCGTTCGACAGGACCAATTCTTTGGAATGCGCCTGACCGTCGGCGTCCACGTACTTCAGCACATGCACCTCGCCCTTGACCCCGGCGACGGTTTCGTTGCGTCCGGTTGATTCCAGCGACTTGAACTGGTCGACGTCTTCCGGCCCCACATTGGGAATCTGCTGACCCAGCATGCCCAACATGCTGCTGGTGTCGATGACCGTGTCGCCGCTGATCATGAACATCTTGCCGTCGCGGAGAATCATGCGCTCATCGCCCTCGGAGACGCTCATGCTGAGCTTGTCGCCCAGGTATTCCATGCGCACCAGATCGCCTTCGCTGCTGCTGATGGTGGCGCTGCCCCCCGCGTGTGCGCTGCCCAGAAACCCCAGCATCAGGATGATGATGCCTGCCACCTTGTGTGTTCGTTGCATGACCCTTGCCCCCCGCGATTGTTGGAGCGCACACGTTAATGAAATTTGGCGACCACGACCATCGCTGCTGAATGGCGTCAGCGCCAGCAGTCGACACCGTCGCTGCCGCTGGCCTGCTTGCGCCCGCTGGCGATCAGGCTCAGGCTGCCGCAGCGTTCGTCGTCGGCCTGAGCGCCGACCGGAATGGCATCAAGCCGGTAGCCGTTGGGGGTGACCTCGCTGAGCACGATGCGGTAAATCGACCGATCGGTCTGTTCGGTATCGGGCTCGCCGGCCGCGCTGATCCACGAGGGGTTGGCGGGGTAGCCCAGCGAGGTGAGCGTGGTGGCGTAGCGCCGGCGATCCACGTAATGGCCGTCTTGCCGGGCCTGCAGCTCCACCAGGGCGGTCTTGGCGGCGGTGCGATGGGCTTTGAGGATGTAGTTGCGATAGCTGGGCAGGGCAATCGAGACGATGATCGCCAGGATGGCGACGGCGATCATCAGCTCGATCAGGGTGAATCCGCGGCGGCTGCGAGGCATGGCGTTAATCGGGGGTCTGCGCAATGGGGCGCTCATCTTCCCCGCGTCGCTCACGCCAGTAAATGGGCACGAAGCGCGGCACGTCCACGTCGAACAGCTCGGTGCCGGTGCGGGCGGTGCCCACGTCGGCCATCGACAGATCGCCCGGCAGCCCGGGCGTCTTGGCGGTGACCGACCGCCCTTCAGACCCCGGTGCGCTGCTGATCGGGCTTGCGCCGCCGGGGCGGCCGTCGCGCAGCGAAATGCCGTAGACCCGGCTGCCGCCCTCCGAGGGCTCGCAGGCCACCGCGCCGGGATCGGGCGGCACGAAGCTGGAAAAGAACACCACGTTGCCCAGGGTCAGCGGTTGCGACAGGGCCTTTTCGCCCGCGCGGGTGAGTTGAATCTGGAAGCCGGTGGTCAGGTTCTGGTTGTCGGTGCAGCCGTCGTCGCCGGCGTTCTGGCACAGCGCGGTGAGGTTGGCAAAGTCGGCGTGGCCGGGCAGGGCATCGTTTTCGACGATCAGCGCGTCGGCGGCGCGACCGCTGCGGAGCGCACGGTCGCGAAACACGTAAAGGTGGTTGCTTTGCACCCGCTCGACCGGATCGGCGCGGTTGCCGCTGCCGATCACCACGGCCTCGAAATTGGCGCCAGGGCTGCGCACCGGCACCACATCGACCGCATGAAAGAAGCGACGGTCGGTGGCCACGGTTGCGCCGGCATCGTGACGCCCGGCATTGAACAGCGGGCCCATCGTCCAGTTCGCGGGGTTGTCGCCGGCAATGTCGCCGCGCCACACCCGGCCGCCGGTATCGCCCACGTAGAAGCGATCGGCAAAGCCGTCGCCGGTGGTGTCCAGCGCCTCGACCGGGGCGGCAATGCTGTCGCGCAGCAAGGGGTGCCGAAAGCGGCGCTGGGTGGCGTCGAAGGGCGCCTCGGCGTTGAGTGCGCCGCGGGTTGCTTTCCAGATCAGTTCGCCGGTTTCGGCGTCGATGATGAACACGGCGTTGCCGACGCCGTCATCGGTGCCAATCTGATTGCTGCTGGCCGAGCGTGCGTCCTTGCCCAAGGGCTGGTTGGCATCGTTGCGTCCGCCGTTGTAGCCGCCACCGACCACCAGCACGACGCGGGTCTGGCCATTGATGCGCATCTGCACCGCCTTGGGGGTGCTGAAGGTCAGTGCCAGCTCGGTGTACCAGTCGGCGCGCGCGGCCGGAACCGCCGCATTGCTGCTCAGGCCGGCCGGCGTGATGCGCCACATGGGCGTGGGCAGGTCGGGGTTGGTCAGGTTCAGCGCATAAAGCGCCGCGCCGCTGCGACGCAGGCCGAAAAAGGCCCACACGGCATCGTCGCCCGCGCCGTTGATCACGCCATCGGCCGGGCCGCCATTGGGGCCACGGTCACGCATCGCGATGGTCGCCTCGCCATCGACGCCGTAGGGGAAGCGTGCGCCGGGCTGGTTGTCCCGCAGGGTCTTCTGCTGGCCCATGACCGCCTGGGGCATGAACGCCCAGCTTTCCACCCCGGTGTCGTTGCGCACCATGCGCAGAAAGCCGTCGGCCGCCCCATACAGAATGCGCACGTCGGGATTGGCGGCCGTGAAGCCGCCGCGCGGGCCGTAGTTGATGGCCACCGGGCGCGCGTGCAGCACCGCGCCGTGCCGCCAGCTTCGGGGCTGCAGGCTGGCGAGATTGGGTGCCGGGGCGGCGGTGGTGCCCACCTCCCAGCCGCGGGCGTACAGCAGCAGGGCGCGCGATTCGGCGTCGTTGGCGGCGCCGAGCACCGGCCGCAGCTCGGTCTGGCGGCTGGCCTCGTCGGCATTCAGCGGTTGCAGGCTGAGCACGCCGTTGGCCAGCCGATCGTAGAAAAGTTGCCGGGCCGCGACCGAGCCGTTGCCGCGGCCCGAGGCGGGAATGCGGCTGCCCGCGCCTCCCAGCGTGGTGTTGCGCCCGTCGGCACTCGTCAGAGGCGGCAGGTTGCCGGGCTGGGTCCAGACGGTCAGCGCGCTGTTGGCAATGCGACCGTCGGCCGCCAGCGCCGGTTGGCCGAGGCTGTCGGTGTAGGTTGCGCCATCGAACTCCAGACGTTTGAGGTTGCCGGGCCAGCGGGGAGACTGATTGGCGGTGGGCCGGAACTGGCCAAAGAAACTCGGCGACAGGATGCGGTTGGGTGCGGTCAGGTCGAAGGTGAGGGTCGGGGTCAGCAGGCTGGCATCGACCACCAATGTGGGCTTGAGCAGTTGGCCGATGGAGTCGCCCAGGCCCAGCAGGCCCAGCCGGTCGAGGTAGGTTGTTACGTTGCTGCCGGCCTGGAGCAGGCCCTGCACGCTGCCGAGGTTGTCCTGCACGATGAAAAATGACTGCAGGGCGATGCGGTTGCCGTTGACGTCGGCAAAGCCGGTTTGCTGTGCCTCGCGCACCACGGCCGCCAGTGACACGGGCCCCGATGCCTCGACCCCGGGCAGATAGCGCCGCAGGGTGGCGTCAGACTCGTTCTGCAGCAGCGGGTTGGTCAGCTGCAGGTGCACCAGATTGGCGCGCCGGCATTCCAGCGGCGGCTTTTTGTAGCGGCCGTTGTGTTCAATGCTGGGGTCGCGCGCCAGCAGCGCGGTCAGGCCGTCCCAGCGGTTCAGCGGGGCATTGAAGACTTCGTCGCCCGCCAGGTAGTGCAGCACCTCGGCATACACCTCCTTGGCCTGATAGGGCGGCAGCAGCTCGACGCGGCTGCTGAGCAGGGTGCCCGTCAGCCCCGTGACGGCATTCACAATGTTGCTGGGCCTCAGCAGGTCGGTCAGCAGGTTGGTGACCCGGTTCAGCACCATGACGACGCTGTTCTGGTCGATTAGCGGTGTCGTGCCCAGCAGAAAATAGGCGCCGTTGCTGCAGCCCACCGTTTCGCGGCGGGTGGTGGTGATTGAGGCCTGGTCGCCGAAGGCGCAGCTCGACGCCGGCGCGCCCGCGGCATTGGCCCGGTCGGCATGGGTGATGATGATGGCCACGCGCGAGTCGATGAGCTGGTTGAGAATCGCCTCCAGCAGGCTGATCAGATTGAGTTGCCCGGCGCCCAGCACCCCGCTGACGGTGGTGTTGAGCAGGCCGGTGACCACGGACGGCAATTGTCCGACCGCCGTGCCGAGCAGCGGGTCGAGCAGCCCCTCGATCAAGGCTCCGACGAAGCCGCCCAGCAGCGGATTGATGATGTTGCCCAGCAGCGGGATGCCCAGCAGGGTGTTCAAGGTGCCGCAGGTGAGCTGGCTGATGCCGCCCAGCAGCGGTTGCAGCAGTGGACCGAGCAGGGGCAGGTTCACCAGCGGCGAGTCGATGCCCAGTACGCCGTACAGATTGCACAGGGCCTGCGCCCGGGTGGCGCCGGTGGTGCCGGTGCCCAGCAACAGGTTGCGGAGCAGATCTTCCGGGTTGCCTTGCGTGTTGGTGCCCAGTACGTCTCCCAGCAGCGAGCTGTTGCTGAGGTTGAGGCACAACTGCGGCGCCTCCGGGTTGCTGGCGTTGGTCGGGTTGGTGAGGGTGTTGTTGCAGATGCCCAGCAGGTTCAGGTCCAGCGCGAGAATGGTGGTGGGCGGCTGCAGCGGGTTCTCGGCCGGGTTGATGTAAATGTCGATGTCGTCGGCCCCTGCCGGCGCTGCGCAGACCAGCGCCGCCACGGTGGCGAGTGTGCCTGTCAGGCGGCGCAAGGCGTGGGTGGCGTTCATCAGAATTGGGTGATTCCCTTGGCTTCGGGCACGGCGATCTGCACCCCCTGCTGGATTTCGGCAGCGCCCTGGCCCACCGCGCTGCGATCGGTGCCGGCGGTGATGCGAAAGCGGGCGTAGCCCACACGCGCCGTGGTGCCCGTGGTGCCGACCGAGGTGGCCGGCACCAGCGCCTGCCCGTTGACCGACTCACGCCAGATTTCGACATAGGTGCGATCGGCGAGCGCGTTGGAGGGGGTCGACGGTGGCGTGAGCCCCCCATCGGCACAGGCGAATGGCGCGCGCAGCGGATTCTGTGCGGCCAGACCGGCGGGGAAGCAGCCGACCTGCAGATCGGCGACCAGCGTCACCGGAAAGTGGGTCTCGATGTCGGCCAGCAAGGCGTCGATGAGTGATTGCGACACGTCGATGGCATTGAGGCGCGAGGCCTCGTTGTCGGCCATGGTCAGCGAGGTGCTGGCTTCGCGAATGGCGCCGATCCCCAGCAGGGTGAGCACGATCAGGAACAGCAGGGCCGTCGCCAGGGCCGCGCCGTGCTGGTGTTCCTGTGGGGGGCGCGGTTTCATGGCAGCGGGTTCTTCAGTTGCACGGTGGTGGCAAAGCGCTTGCGATAGTACTGGCGTGGCGGCACGCCATTGGCTTCGTCATCGGCCTGGCGCGGCGTCCAGGCCCGTTCGCCCTCACGGCCGGGGTAGGTGTAGGTCTTTGTGTCGCTGTAGCTGCGATCGGGCGTCGATGCCCGCACCCGCAACGACACCTGTGCCGTCACCGCCCGCAATAGGTCTGCGTCGCTGGGCTGGCTGGTGTAGCGGTTGGGCGTGTTGAGAAAGTCGCCATCATCGTCAATGCCCCAGACGATCTGCAGGTCTTCAACCCCTTCGGCGATGCACTCGTCTTCCCAGCCGGGGGGTGCGCCGCGTCTCAGGGTTTTGCGGCACAGCGTGGGAATGCCATCGCCAGCGGTGACCGCCCAGCTGCGGATGTAATACAGCCGCGGCAAATATCGGTACATCTGCATCGGGGCCGAGATGGGCTCGCCTTCGGTGCAGGCGTCGACCTCGCCCGTGGCCGGCACCCGCAGCAGGCTGCCGACCACGCCATTGGTCTTGAGCAGGTAGTCCTGCGGCATCAGGGTCAGCTCGGTGCAGGTGTCGGGCGTCACGCTGGCCTGGCCTGACACGCGGCGGATCATCACCGCATCGGTGTCGGGCCGCACATCGGTCAGACAACGGAATCGACCGGCGACGGGGCTGCCCGCGGCATCGTCGAAAAAGGCCACGCGGGCTTCGGCGTCGAAGGCCCAACCGGCCTCGGCGTCATCCGGCCCGCAGTCTGCGGTCGTGGAAAGCCCTGCCAGGGCCGAGGCACGGACGTCGACGGTCTGTGCCTGGAACATGCCGCCCCAATAGCCCGCCATCTGCAGGTCGCGGGTGAGCGAGGCCAGGGCGTAGCGCCCCTGATCCTGCAGGCCGGCCAGTTGCTGGTTCTGGCGCCGATGGCGGTTGTTGTCGACAAACAATTGCACCAGGGCCAGCAGCAGCACGAGGCCCAGCGTGCCGGCAATCATCAGCTCGATCAGCGTCAGGCCGCGCTGGCGTGTGCGGTCGGGCCTCATGACACGGCGCTCGCGACGAACACGTCCGAGACCATTACCCGGCGATGGTCATCGAGGCCTTCATCGTCGAGGTAGGCGTCGCTGCCGCAATCGACATTGGCCGGATCGGTGGGGTCGTCCGGGTCCTCCGGCGGCGCCAGCGGCGTGATGCCGCGCCACGCGATCGCGATGCGGTAATGGCCGGTCGTGCCGCCCGCCAGGATGCAGGCGGTGGGCTCGGCCATGCCGCCGGTGGCCACGCCTTCATCGTCCACCTCGCCCCCCACGGCCAGCTGCTGCGCCCATTGGTAAAGGTCCCAGGCGGCCAGTTCAGCCGGTGTGCACGGCGCCTGCGTGCAGTTGCGGCCAGGCGGCGGCAGCCCGATGGCGTTGGCCACCACATAGCGGTCGACCACGCTGGCATTGGCGCGCATGCGGGTCAGGATGTCTTGCGTGGCCTGGGCGGCAAGGGTGCGCTGGGCGGCGTCGAAACTGGCTTTCTTGGCGATGATCTGCAGGCCCGCCAGCGCCAGCAGACCCACGCCCATGACGAACACCGTGACCAGCACTTCGATCAGCGTGAAGCCGCGCGCGCGCTTCATGAGCAGAGGCTCGCGTAGCGGGCGCTGTCGTCGCCCAGATCGCGCAGGCGCAGCAGGCCGGCGGGGCGGGCGGTGACTTCGCGGCTGTTGCCGGCGTTGCTGCCGCAGACGATCACGCCCACAGCGTCGATCACCCGGCCGCCGGGATTGAAGCGGATGCGCGGCAGGTCGCCAAACTCGCTGATCCACTCAATGTTGAGATTGCTGAAGGCGACTTCGCTGAGCAGACCGGCGTCGTCAACCAGATTGCCGTCGGCGTTTAGATCGAGGGCGTCAGGCGCGTCGTCGCCGTCGTCATCGACAATCACCTGCCAGCCGTTGAGCCAGTCATCGTCCAGGGGAATGACGCTGATCAGGCTGTTGCGCGACACCGCTTCGCTGCGCGCCTGGGCGAGGCTGACGTAAAGCTCGCGGGTGAACTCGCCGCGTTGGCTGTTGGCGAACAGCGTCTGGAAGCCCGGCACGGCCAGCCCCACGGCAATGGCCAGCACCGCGAGGGTGACCATTAGCTCGATGAGCGTGAAACCTGAGCTGTGACGGCGCATGGAGGGACTCCTTCGGGCCGATTGTGCCGAAGTCGGTCGCCCAACTTTAGGCCATTCCGATGGGCGGCCTCATGGAGCGTATCAATGGGGCCGGACGCCCGATGGCGGCGTGCGGTCGCTATCCTGCGCGCCATGAAATCCGGTTTGCACATGGTCGTGCTCGGCGCAGGCATCGTCGGGCTGTTCACCGCGCTCATGCTGCGCCAGCGCGGCGTGGCGGTCACGGTGTTCGATCCGGCCGCGCAAGCCGCCCGGCAAAGCAGTTGGGCAGGCGGCGGTATCGTCTCGCCGCTGTGGCCCTGGGACGAACCTCCGGCCATCCAGCAGTGGGCGCAGGCGGCGCACCAGGTGTATCCCGAGTGGGCGGCGCGTTTGCGGGCCGACACCGGCATTGACGTGGAGTACCGCCGTACCGGCATCCGCTGGTGGCTTGCCGAGGCCGAGCGGGCGCCGGCCCAAGCCTGGCACCGGCGCTGGGGGCTGCCCTTCACGCCCTGCGCCGACGGCCTGCTGAGCCCCGAACTGGGCCAGGTGCGCAACCCGCGACTGGGGCGGGCGCTGGCGCTGGCGGCGCGGGCGGCCGGAGTCGATCTGCGCTTGGGCGCCAAGGCCGTGCCGCTGCTTCGTCAGGGCCGGGTGGTCGGTGTTCAGCAGACCGCTGGGCCGGCCGTGTGGGCCGATGCGGTGATCGTCGCGGCGGGGGCGTGGTCGGCCGAGGTGCTGGCGACCGTGGGGCTGCGCTGCGAGGTGCGGCCGGTCAAAGGGCAGATGTTGCTGTTCAGTCCGCCGCCCGATGCGCCGCCGCCGGGCCCGGTGCAGGTCAGTCGTGCGGTGTATCTGATTCCCCGTGCGGACGGGCAGGTCCTGGTCGGCAGCACCCTGGAGCATTGCGGCTTCGACACCCGCCCCACGCCCGAGGCGCGGCATGGCTTGCACGCGGCGGCACTGGCGCTCAGCCCGGCGCTTGCCCGGTATCGGCTGGCGGGGCACTGGGCAGGTCTGCGGCCCGGCGCGGCGGGGGCGCCGCAGGTGGGGCCCACCGCGGTGCCCGGCCTGTGGGCGCATTTCGGGCATTTTCGTAACGGCATCACCCTGGCGCCGGCCACCGCCGCCACCCTGGTCGATCAACTGGTGGATGAGGTCACCGGTTCACCCGGCTGCGTCCAGCACGGCTAGAAAGGCCGCCAGCGTGGGGCCTGGCGGGGTGTCGCGCAGGCGCACGACATAAAGGTCTCTGGCGATGTGCAAATCTTCGACCGCCAGCACGGTGAGGCGTCTGGCCTTCAGTTCGGTGCGGATCGACAAGGACGACAAGAACGCCAGGCCCGCCCCCGCGGCCACGGTGTGTTTGATCGCTTCGGTGCTGGCCAGCGTCATCGACGGCCGCAGCCGTACGCCCTTTTCGGCCAGCGCCAACTCGGTGACGGCGCGGGTGCCTGAGCCCACCTCGTGCATCAGCAGGCGCTGCTCGCCCAGCGTGGCGATGCGGATCGGCCCCTGACGGGCTGCGGGGTGGCGGGGCGAGGCAATCAGCACCAACTCGTCCTGGGCGAACACCGCGTAATCGAGCAGCGCGCTGCTGACCACGCCCTCGGTGAAGCCGATGTCAATCTCGCCGGCCAGCAGCGTGCGCTCGATGACCTGGGTGTTTTCAACCTGCAGCGACAGCGCCACGGCCGGATGACGCTGGCCAAAGGCGGCGAGCCTTTGCGGCAGCAGGTAGCTGCCAATGGTGCGGCTGGCACCAATGGTGATGCTGCCGCGCGCGTGCTGCTTCAGGTCGCCCAGCGCGTGGCGGGCTTCCGCCTCGATGGCGAACAGGCGATTCGCATAGCCCACCAGCAGCCGGCCGGCTTCGGTGAGGCGCACGCCGCGCGGCAGGCGATCGAACAACGGCACGCCCAGCGCGCGCTCGAACTCGCTCAATTGCTTGGAGACGGCCGACTGGCTGATGTGCAGCAGCTGCGCCCCACGGCTGACGCTGCCGCTGGCAGCCACCGCATGGAAAATGGCCAGATGGTTGAGGTTCACGAGCGGCGCGGGTGTCAGTAGGGGGCGTGATATGTATAAAACAGATGGCAATTATGGAGATTCTGCATTTTATTTATAGGGCCCGCCGCTCTAAACTGCGCGACTTTCATCCAACGGAACCGCGTCGTGACCGAACAAAAAGCAACCAACGTCACCTGGCACCATGGCGAGGTCACCCGTGCTGACCGTTGCCAGCTGTTGCAGCAGAAGGGCGCGACGATCTGGTTCACGGGCCTGTCTGGCTCTGGCAAAAGCACCGTGGCGGTGGCGCTGGAAGCGGCGCTGCATCAGCGCGGCAAGCTCTGTTACCGGCTGGACGGCGACAACGTGCGCCTGGGCATCAACAAGAATCTGGGGTTTTCGGCCGAGGATCGCACCGAGAACATTCGCCGCATCGGAGAAATCTCCAAGCTGTTCGTCGACGCGGGCGTGATCGCGCTGTCCAGCTTCGTGTCGCCTTACCGGGCGGACCGGGATCTGGTTCGCGCGCTGCACGAAGCCGCCGGCATCGATTTCATTGAGGTGTATGTGGACGTGCCGCTGGCGGTGGCCGAAGAACGCGACCCCAAGGGCCTGTACAAGAAGGCGCGCGCCGGCGAGATCAAGAACTTCACCGGCATCAGCGATCCTTACGAAGCGCCGCTGACCCCCGAACTGGTGCTGCCCAGCCACGAGATGAGCCTTGAAGACGAGGTCGACGCGGTCCTCAAGCTGCTGCATGCGCGCGGCATCGTCCCCAACGCTTGATTCCATCACCCCAGACCCTCCAGGACATCCCCGACATGATCAAGCCCCACGGCTCCGAGACGCTCAACCCCCGCTTCGTGTACGACACCGAGCGCCACGCGCACCTCGCCAGGGAAGCCGAATCGCTGCCCAGCCTGTTGTTGAACTCGGCCGCCGCCGCCAACGCGGTGATGCTGGGGGCGGGCTACTTCAACCCGCTGTCGGGCTACATGAACAAGGCCGATGCGATCTCGGTCGCCAAGGACCTCAAGACCACCGATGGCCTGTTCTGGCCGGTGCCGGTGCTCAACATCACCAAGGAAACCAACCTCAAGCCGGGCCGCATCGCGCTGCGCGATCCCAACGTTGAAGGCCACCCCGTGCTGGCGGTGATGGACGTGCAGGCGGTGGAGACCGTCAGCGACGCCGAACTGCAGACCATGGCCCGCGAAATCTTCGGCAATCTCGATGCCCAGCATCCGGGCGTGCAGACCTTTCTGGGGCTCGGCAACACGGTGCTCTCCGGTCCGATCGAGGTGCTGAGCTTCAGCTACTTCCAGGGTGAGTTCCCCGACACCTTCCGCACCGCAGTGGAGATTCGCAACGAGATCAAGGAACGCGGCTGGAACAAGGTCGTTGCCTTCCAGACGCGCAACCCCATGCACCGCGCGCACGAAGAATTGTGCCGCATGGCGCACGAGCGTCTCGGCACCGACGGCATCGTCATCCACATGCTGCTCGGCAAGCTCAAGCAGGGCGACATTCCGGCGCCGGTGCGCGATGCCTGCATCCGCACCATGGTCGAAAACTACTTCCCGAAGAACACGGTGATGATCACCGGCTACGGCTTCGACATGCTCTACGCCGGCCCGCGCGAAGCGGTGCTGCACGCGGTGTTCCGCCAGAACATGGGCTGCGACTACCTCATCGTGGGCCGCGATCACGCCGGCGTGGGCGACTACTACGGCGCCTTCGATGCGCAGACCATCTTCGATGAGAAGGTGCCGGCCGGTGCGCTCGCGATCGAAATCTTCCGCGCCGACAACACCGCCTATTCCAAGAAGCTCGACCGGGTGGTAATGATGCGCGAAGCGCCCGATCACACGCCGGACGACTTCGTCGCCCTGTCGGGCACCAAGGTGCGCCAGATGCTCGGCCAGGGCATTGCACCGCCGCCGGAATTCTCGCGCCCTGAAGTGGCCAAGGTGCTCATGGCCTACTACCAGGAACTTGACGCCAGCAAGGCCTGACCCTGGAGGCTGCACTGGCCGGATCTGCGACGCGGATCCGGCCTGTTGCGTTCTGGGGCCGCCCCCACCCTGCGAGCACGAGGAAGACCATGGCCGATATCGACATCTTCAACGGCGACGCTGACGGCATCTGTGCGCTGACGCAATTGCGCCTGGCCGAGCCGCGCGACGCCCGACTGGTCACCGGCGTCAAGCGCGACATCAACCTGATGGCGCAGGTCGAGGCGCAGGCGGGTGACCGCATCACCGTGCTCGACGTGTCACTCGACAAGAATCGCGACGCGCTGCAGCGTGCACTGGCCGCAGGCGCCGAGGTGCTTTATGTCGATCACCATTTCGCCGGCGAGATACCGCAACACCCACGCCTGACGGCGTTCATCAACGAAGCGCCGGATGTCTGCACCAGCCTGCTCGTCAACGGCCGCCTCGACAACCGCTACGCCGAATGGGCAGTGACCGGCGCCTATGGCGACAACCTCAAGCGCAGCGCCGAAGCCATCGCCCGGCCGCTGGGCCTGTCATCCGGGCAATTGCAGCAGTTGGAGGCACTGGGTACCTACCTCAACTACAACGGCTACGGCGAAAACATCGACGACCTGCATTTCGCGCCGGACGCGCTGTTCAGGCTTGTGAGCCCACACGCCTCGCCGTTCGACTTCATCAATGAGGGGCGCGAGCACTTCGACAGGCTGGCCGAGGGCTACCGCACCGACATGGACCGCGCCGCGTCAACGCCCCTGATGGCCGGCGCCACCGAACACGCCGCCTTGCTCGTGCTGCCGGACGCCGCCTGGGCGCGGCGGGTCTGCGGCGTCTTCAGCAACGACCTGACCAATCTTCACCCCGACCGCGCCCATGCGGTGCTGACCGAAAAAGCCAATGGCCACTACCTGGTGAGCGTGCGCGCACCGCTGAATCGCAAACATGGTGCCGATGTGCTGTGCCGCAAATTTCCATCCGGCGGCGGCCGCGCCGCCGCCGCCGGCATCAACGACCTGCCCGGCGACCAGGTCGGCGAGTTTGTTCGACAGTTCAAGGCGCAGTTTGGGGGCTGATGGCGGCTTGCCCTGCCCGGGGTGGCCAGATAATGTTCGCGACGCCAGATCGGCGGGCACTCGCGCGCGCCCTTTGGGCAAGAGCGCCTCAGGTTGGAGAAGGGGGTTCTCTTGCCGGACCTTTGGTCCGCAAAATGCGTACTCGTGTCGGGTGAGCGCGGCTCGCGGGTTGGCGAGCCTCTAGGGTGCGGATGTTGAGTGCATGCGCACGGGCGGGGGTAGAGGCTGACGAAGGTACGCACGAATGGGTCGCACGGAATCGCGGTGTCACGGATTTTCACTGATCGAATTGATGGTGACGATCAGCGTGCTTGTCATTCTTTTGGCGATCGGGGTGCCCTCGTTCTCTCAATTGCTCAGTAGCAATCGCGCCTCAGCGCTTACCAACGATCTGCAGTTCGCGCTGAAGTTTGCGCGCGGCGAAGCCATCAAGCGGGGCGCGCCCGTGTCCTTGTGTCCACGGGCCGCAGGCAACGCCGATGCGCCCGATTCGGCGGTGTGCTCAGACGCTGCGGCAGACTGGCGTAACGGCTGGGTGGTCATCAGCCGATCCGGGTGTGTTGATCTGGCCGATTGCGAGCGTCTGCTCGACACCCCGGTAGATGCCTCTGCCCTGACGGTGCGCTACGGCCAGCCGTTGGTGAACTTCAATGCGTCTGGCCGCATGTTGACCGGCATCGGCGGCACGTTCGCAATTTGCGATCCCGGTGCAAGCGACAGCCTCCGCAGAGTGATCATTGCCCCGTCGGGCCGCTCGCGCCTGGAAAAAGGCGGTGATTGCCCATGAGCCTTGAACGCCCAGCGCCGCGGCAACGGGGGGTGACCTTGGTGGAGGCGCTGGTTGCGCTGGTCATTGTGTCGATCGGCGTGCTGGCACTGTCGGCCCTGCAGATCGTCAGCAAGCGCAACACCCTTGATGCCGCCATGCACAGCGATGCCGCCTCATTGGCACACAATCTGCTGGAGCGCATGCGGGGTAATGCCTCAATCGACGCGCTCAACAGCTACCTCAATGCAGCCGTGCTGGGGCTCGGTGATGGACAGATGGCCGGCGGTGCGGTTTGTGCCCCCGATAACCCCTGCAGTCCGCAGCAGCTCGCCAGCCAGGATCTTCGTGAGTGGGAGGCGCTGCTTGACGGCCAGCAGGAGCGTGTCGGAAACCTTGCCGACGGGACGGCAACAGGCGGCCTCGACGACGGGCGCGCCTGCCTTCAGGGCCCCAATGGTGGTGGGTCGGGTCTGTACACGTTGACCATTGCCTGGCGCGGTAGCGTGCCTCTGCCTGACGACCCCACGGCCCCCGACTGTGGGCGGGGTCTGGGCCTCTTTGGCGACGGCGAGGCATTGCGCCGTGTGCTGCAGCTGCAAACCTTTATCGCCGCCCGATGAACGACATGAATGCACGCGAACGACAGCAGTTGGGCCTGACATTGGTCGAGTTGATGGTTGGCCTGGTGGTGGGATTGCTGGTGGTTGGCATGGTGAGCGCATTATTCCTCAACAGCACCCGCAGCTACCGGCAGGACGAGCGGATCAGTGGACTCAATGACGAGCTGCGCTTCGCCCTCGGACAGCTCATCGAAGATATTGAAATGGCAGGGTTTTACGGCACGATGATCGATCCAACCCTGGTGCGCCGCGAGATCGGCGGAGTCGACACACTGGCGGCCCTAGATGGCTGTGGCCCTGGCAGCCTGCTGCAGTTTGGTCAGCCGATCGACGGGTTGAACAGCGCGACGGGGGATCAGGTGAACGCACGTTTCCCCTGTATCTCTGCCAGCGAGGTTTACGAGGGCATCGATGGCTCTGGAACAGGGGCCCTGCGGCTCAACCGTGTGTCGGGTCGCTGGATCACCCGCGCCGAGTTGGATGCGGGTGCGCACGGAGTGTATCTGCAGACCCTCGCAACCAAGGGCGGGATGTCACCCTCGACCGAATCTGGGGGGTACCAGGGGCCGCTGGATGCGGACTGTGCCGCGGCGCCCGATCGCTGCCGTTACTGGGAGAACCTTTCAAGCATCTATTTTGTTCGCGACTTCACGGTGTCGGGCAACGCCACCCCGTGCCTGACCCGCAAGCGCCTGCGGCCCGCTGGTGGGTCGGTGGCGCCGGTGTCTGAGTGCCTGGTCTCGGGCGTCGAGGACTTTCAAGTGCTGTTCGGCATTGATCAGGGCGGGGCGGGGGCTGCGGAGTACTACACCTCGACGCCCAGCAACCTGGAGATGGCGGCCGTGGTGGCCCTGCAACTGCATGTGCTGTTGCGCTCGGTCGAGCCGGACGGCAGCTACCGCAACCTCAAGACGTACGTCTTGGGCGACAAAGTGGTAACGCCGGGTGAAGACCGGTTCTATCGGCGCGTCGGCAGCGTTGCCGTGCCGCTGCGCAATGTGCAGGCCCAGAGGACATTCCAATGACATTGCCCCCATCGCGGACGCAACGTGGCGCCGCATTGGCCATCGCCCTCATCCTGCTGGTGATCATCACGATCTTGTCGCTGTCGGGGGTTCGCTTTACCGCGCTCGACAGCCGCATGGCGCTGAATCAGGAGCTGCGGATCGAGGGGATGCAGCGCGCCCAGTCGGTGCTCGATGCCGTGGTCAGTGTCGACAGCAACATTGTGGTGCAGGGGGACGCAGGGTTCATGAACTGCACACCCGGGATCGCCAACTGCGACCGGACCAACATTCAGCTTCCGGTATTCAACTGGGCCGACACCACCGCCGACCAGATGCGTGCCCAAGTGGTGATGACCGGCGATGCCGAAGCGCCGCCGCGGCTCGCTGCCCGGTTTGCCTCCAGCCTGCCCAAGCTCAGGGCCAGCAGTTTCGAGGTCGTTGCCGAATACAACCGTGCCGATCAGGACGAGTCCCGCAGCGAAGTGGGGCAGGGAATGATCCTCATTTACGGCCGTTCGCAGTAGGAGATTCCAATGCGCGCATCAGCTTTCAGGTGGTTCCTGTTCGCAGTATCAGCGGCCATGCCGTGCTTGCTTTGGGCCGACGATACCGACATCTATCTGAGCCCCAGGGGTTCGGAAGTCAGCGAGCCGATGGTGATGTTTTCGCTGGACTATCGTTCGAATCTGGGCGCATCAGCATCAGATCAAACCGCATTCTTCGCGGCTCGTTTGGGCGCAGACGATATTGATATTCCGAGAAATCGAGCCTGGACCTTCTTTGACGTCTTGCGACTTTCATTGAAAGTGGTCTTTCTTGAAATATCGGGCGTCAAGGTTGGTTTGATGCTCAACCATGACTACAGCAACAATTGCGCGGGTCCATCGAACGCACTTCCGAAGAACAAAAGCAATCAGAATTGCAGCAACGGCGGTTATATCGCACGCGGATTTCGTAGCATTCAACCCAATGATGCCAACGGATCGGTCCAGGAGTTCGTGAACATTTTGCGGAGCATACCGGTTCCGGGAGGCAACCAGAGTCACTCATATCAGGGCGCTGAACTCTTTTTCGAGTTGTTCCGTTATCTCACCGGCCAGCCGGTATGGAATGGTCATGTCGGTTACCGAGATTATGCCGGCAACCTTGCCCAGAATCTCGACGTCAATTTTCCAGCCGTCTCCTGGGATCGCCGTATCGAGAATCCAGCAGGTACACAGTATCTGAGTCCGATTGAGGGGGGCAGCTCATGTTCGTCGATCTACACGGTGAATTTGATGTTCCAGGTTTCCAATCAGGATGCCAATTCGAATTCAGAAATTTCTAAATCGATCGCTGACGGCGGGCTGGGGTTCAATCCTGGCAATAGCAACACCTTCCCGAATATGATCGCCAAGCTGAATCAAACTGACCTGGCGAACGGCGAGTTTGGGTCTGCGCCGTCTCTGGCCGGCGTTCAAAACGTCACTTCCTACTTTGTCGTGGATCCACGATTCATCAATAACAACACCCGAAGCTATTCTCAGGCGGGTGGCACCGGCGAGCCGTTGGCGTTCTCCGATGACCCTCAGATATTAATCGACACGCTGCGTGGCATTCTCCAAGAGATACTCAGTGTCAGTGCCACATTCGTTTCAGCTTCGGTGCCGGTGAATGTTTTCAATCGCGCCGAGATCGTCGATAACGTCTATGTCGCACTGTTCCAGGCAGAAAAAACGCCAAGGTGGTCCGGAAATGTCAAGAAGCTTGTCATCGATGAGCGCCTTGAAGCTGACGGCAGCCGCGCCAGTGTGCTGATGGACGCCAATGATCAGTCGGCAGTCGCCGGCGACGGGCGAATTCGATTCGACGCATTGACCTTCTGGACCAACCCAGCCGGCCGAGATGTGATCGAGCAAGACTTGGACAATGGTCTGTTTTTTGGCAAGGATGGCCGACACACCCAACGTGGCGGCGTTGCTCAGCAGATTCCCGGGTATCTCACCTCGAATCCAGGGCTGACCAATGCGGCATCAGGCGCGCGGCAGTTGTTCTACGCCAGCGGCAGTGCGCTGGCCGCACTCGATGCCACGGCCGCTGTTGCCGGAACCCTGCAGAGTCGGATGGGTGCCGCGAGCGTCGCCGAGGCCGAGGCTTTGCTGCGCTACGCTCGGGGTTTCGATGGCGCCAGCGCCACGTCGGCGGTGGTAAGGGACGTATGGATGGGCGACCCGATGCACTCGCGGCCCCTGCCCATCAACTACGGACAGCGCGGGGCCTACACCGAAGCCAATCAGGCCATTTACATCGCCTTTGGCAGTAATGACGGGTTCTTCAGAATGGTCCGCAATACCCAGCCCGGTGCGACGCCGGTGCAGGATGGCCGTGAGGTGTGGGCCTTCATGCCGGATGAGGTGATGGGCATACAGAAGCGCCTACGGGACGACAATGCCGACGCCACGCTCCCCTTGCATCCCTACGGGGTTGACGGCGCGCCATCCTCTTTGTTGCTGGACGTTGACCCGGCGACCGGGGTGCCGGCCCAAGCCTTGGTCTTTTTCGGCTTACGCCGAGGCGGGCGCGCTTATTACGCGTTGAACGTGAGCAACCCAGAGGCGCCAACGCTGGCTTGGCGCATCAGCCACACCACGCCGGGGTTCAGTCGATTGGGCCTCACGTTCTCGCAGCCTCAGGTCGGCAAGATCCGGCAGGACGGCGTGGACACGCCGGTGGTGGTTTTCTCGGCCGGTTATGACGTCAACAAGGATTATTACGCGCCCCCGCAACCAAAGACCCTGGGGTCCAACGACGCGGTGGGTAACGCGGTCTATGTCGTGAATGCGCTCACGGGTGCGCTGATCTGGGAAGGCATTCATCCCGAGTTGGTCGACAGCATTCCGTCGGACCTTACCGTTGCTGACACCTCGGGTGACGGACTGATCGACCGCATCGTATTTGGCGACACCGGCGGTAACGTGTGGCGCGCCGACCTGCCAGTGGGCAGCCCTGCGGGATGGGCCTTGCACAAGCTGGCAGCGTTGGGGCGCCACGACGTCGCCACGCGCCAAAACGATCGGCGCTTCTTCCACGCACCCGATTTGGTCCAGACCAAGGACACCAACGGCACGCCCTACGACGCTGTCGTAATCGGCTCAGGTGACCGCGCTGATCCACTCGACAAGGGCGACGGCGGCTTGCCGCAGAACTGGCTCTATGCGATCCGTGACCCGGACATCGGGGTGCTGACCGCTGCACAGAAGGAAGGCAGGACCCCAAGACGGCACGCAGACATCAACGACATTACCGAGTGCGTGCCGTTTGAAGAATGCGGCGGCGTGGCATTGACCCATGGCTGGAAGATGGCGCTGGAGGTGGCTCCTGGAGAGAAGATTCTCTCGACGCCGTTTACCTTTCTCGGCACCATTTTTGTGACGTCCTATCTGCCGCCCGGTAACGGGTTCGAGCCGCTGACCTGCGGTCCCAGCGAAGGCGCTGGGCTGCTTTACTCGGTGCGGCTTGACAACGGAACACCCCGTTTCAATCTGGATTTGACCGATGACTCTCCGGTGCTGGACGACGAGCCCACCACCAAGACGGATCGTTACCGCCTCCTGGCCTCTGGCGGTATTCCTTCGGAAGTGGTCTACATCGGCGGTGGCAACCTGCTTCTGGGAGATTTGTCGATCGTCAGTGCAGGAGCGGAGCCAAGGCTGCCAACATTCTGGCGCCGCAACGAGTTGAGCGATCGCACGATCATCACCGTCAACGAAGCGCCGCCGGATGAAGACGAGGTGCCCACACCGTGAAGGGTTCGGGGGGATTCACCCTCATCGAGATGATGATTGCGGCAGCGATCATCGCCATCCTGGCGCTCATCGCGGTGCCGTCTTATCAGGCTTACATCGTGCGTGCCAACGAAGGCGTGGCAAAAGCGTTTCTGGCGGAGCTCGCCAGTCGACAGCAGGCGTTTTACAACGACCGCCGCAGCTTCGCCGACGACCTTGCCGATCTGGGGTACGCGACCGAGACGGTGGGCTTGCGCGGTGACGGTCAGATCGCTGCTGACGGCGACCCGCTGATCTATACCGTCAGCGTGGAGGAGGATTCAGTCACGGCGCGCGCGTATGTCGTCATCGCCGTTCCTCAAGCCACGCAGGCCGCGCGCAGTCAGTGCGGCACCTTGCGCTGGACCGCGCAGGGGACCCGCTCGGCGTCTGGCCCCAAGGGAGATGCCTGCTGGCAGCGCTGATGCGCTAATGGTCGTGGTGGGGCGTCGTCTGGGCACCTTTCGCGGTCTGAACCAGACGGGCGCCCTCGGAAGATCGCAAGCTCAGCCCCACCCCCGTCTGCGGTTGCGCGCGATCCCCAGCAACACGGTCAGCACCAGCAGGCTGATGCCGCCGAAGTGTCCACCGCCGCTGCCGCCGTCCACTGCGTCGCCAGCGGAGCCCAAGGCGCCCGTGGCGTTTTGCCCCGATGAGGCGCGCGAGGTCCCGCCCGACACCGGGTCCAGTGCATTGCGGATGCCGGCGCTTTCGTCCCAGGCGACCGCCAGGCGCCCGAAGAGGTCAGTGCCGGTGGGATTGCTGCAGCTGCTGGAGCCGCCGCTGAGCACGCCCACCAGCACGCTGTTCTGGTTCCACAGGCCCGCCCCCGATGAGCCGGTTTCGGTGGTGCCCTGGCGCCAGCGCACGCCCCAGGCGTCAACGGTGAAGCTGTCGAGGCCAAGCAGGCCGCCGTCGTCGCTGATCCGCACATCGTTGTTGAGGGTTGCCGGGCCGTCGAACAGGCTGATTTTCTTCTGGTCGCCGTTGGGGTGATGGACGCTGACGCCGGACAGGGGCGTGGTGGGCACCGCCGACCAGTCTCCGAATCGGGCATTGAACGATCGGGGCACCCGGCTGTTGAGGACCACCAGGGTGGTGTCGGCCTGTACCGATTCGGCCAGCCAGGTGCTGCGGCTCACGACGTCGCGAAGCACGTTTCCATCGTTGGCGCCCATGCACACCGAGCGCTGGTAGTTGAAGACCGCGTTGACCGACCCGGCATTGCCGGGCGTCACGTTGCAGTGGCGCGCGGTGATCAACAGCGGTCGCTGGTCGTTGGCGGTGTTGTTGAGCAGGGTGGCGCTGCAGACCGCGCGCGTCATGCCGCTGCCGACGGTGATGAGGGTAGTCGCCCTCACCGGGTTGCCCCAGGCGTTGGCCTGCGGACAGGCGACGTCGATGTTGCACGTGCCCGAATCGCCCGCGGCTTTCGAGGTGAAGTTCTGCACGTCTTCATAACCGTGATAGACCAGCTCCAGCGACACGACGGCGTTCGCGGCCAGCGTACCGGTTGACCAGGTCAGGGTGGCCAGTTCGCCCGGCACATCGGGCAGCCACTGGGGCTGGCCCTCGTGAACGGCGATGACATGCGGCTCAGACAGCCCTTCGGACTGCCAGTACAAGGGCTCGCCCTGCGGCCAGTGATGAACCTGAAGGCGCAGCCCCAGCGTTTTGGCGCCGGCCGAAAAAATGCTGACGCCCCCACTGTCGCCGCGAATCTCGGCAAGCGATGGCGCGAGGCCCACCGCGTAGACCAAGGGCATGGCCGAGGAGGCAGCCACGGCTTCGGCAACGGCGCGCGCGTCGGTGACCGCCATCGGCAGGGCGGCCGCGGCGGGGGCTGAGATCAACGCCATCAAGGCGCCCAGCGGGGCCAGGAGTCGGGTCAATCGGAGTTTGGTTTTGGGTTGATTGCACTGGCGCATCGGGCACTCTCGGGTGGGGGCCCGCAAGCTCAATCGGGGCCGGCGGGCGGGTTTTCGTCCTCGAAATAGCGTAACGAGCTGACCGGCTGATCAGATGACACGTGCAGGTCGCCGGGCGCAAATTTGTCCCCCTGCAACACGGCCAGCCAATGGCTCTGGCCGGAGCACACCACGGATTCGACGACTTCGCCCACGGTACTGTCATCAGTGGTGCGCATCAGTCGACAACCGGCCTCGGGGGCACATGCCGATGCGCCCAGTGCCAGGAAGCGCTTGGCCTGTCCGAGGTAGTGCAGCCGCGCGATCACTTCCTGCCCGGTGAAGCAGCCCTTGGTGAAGCTGAGGCCATTGAGCCGATCAACGCCCGCGTGCTGGGCGATGAAGCGATCCTGGGTTTCAGGCGCCAGATTGGCAATGCCGGCCTGGAGGTCTGCCAGGCGCCACGCGTCGGTGAGGTCGTGATCGAGCTGCGTGCGCGGTGCGGAGGGCGACCAGATCACCCAGCGTCGGGGCTGCCCTGGACGGGGAACCGCCAGCCGGTCCTCGTCCAGGTGCTGGCCCATGTCTGGCGAGGCGTTCTGACCGAGCAGCGGCGCGAGCGCTTCGTACAGGTCAGCCGGCAGTGCGCCCGCCGCTGGCGCCCCGATGATTGCGGTGGCGGATGCCGAATCCAGCGCCTCAATGCGCACATCGCTGCGCAGCACGAACATTTTGAGCCGCTTGATCACCGATTCGACCAGTGTCTTGGGCAGGTCGAACCAGTACGCCTCCGGTGCCGCGCGCATCAGGAATCCGGTGGCCAGCAGGCGTCCCTTGGGGCTGTTCAGTGACGTGAATTGTTGCTGGGCGACCCCCAGGGCGCCCACATCATTGCTGAGTTGGCCTTGCAACAGCCGCAGGGCGTCGCCGCCCTCGATGCGAATCAGCCCCCGGTGCGAGAGGGTGCCGATGAGGGAAGTTTGGTCTGGAACATTGCGAGTCATGCCCGAGATTGTCACAATCCGCGCCCGTGAAGCCAACCGCCACACCACCCGACGAAGCCTCCGCCGACCCCCAGCCTGTGGGTCGCGATGCCGACGTCATCCGCCTGCGCGACCTGTTGGACCCCCCCGAGGCCCAGGCTGCGCCGACCGTCAAGGTCTGGTCAGGCGAGGCCGACGGCAAGGTCAAAGAGTTTGGCGGACGCCAGAATGGTCTTGACCCGACCCGTTACGGCGACTGGGAAAAGAACGGCCGGTGTATTGATTTTTGAAGCAGATCGTTGCGTCAGGGTGCGCCTTGGTGCGCCCGTTTTCATTACAGGGAGCATTCAATGAGTTCACCCAAGTCAGGGCCGCAGGCAAGACCGCTGTCCCCCTTCATGCTGGGGCAGTACTACCGGTTTCAATTGACGTCGGTGCTGTCGTTCGCGCATCGCATCACCGGCCTCGGCCTGACCTTGGGCACCTTGCTGATCGCAGGCTGGCTCATCGCCCTGGCCAGCGGCCCCGAGCCCTACGCCGCCTTCGCCACGCACCTGACGGCCTGGTACGGGCAGGTGCTGCTGTTCGCGTGGAGCTGGGCGTTCATGTACCACCTGTGCAACGGCATCCGCCATCTGGTGTGGGATGCCGGCCACGCGCTGGAACTGGACGCCGCCTACCGCAGCGGTTACATCGCGGTCGCCGCGTCTTTCGTCATCACGGCCGCGATCTGGGTCGCGGCCTACCTTGTTTGAGGGCAGATCCATGAGCTTACGTTCGCCATTGTCACGCGCAAAGGGTCTGGGTTCGGCCAAGTCGGGGGTCCATCATTTCTGGATGCAGCGGGTGTCTGCCGTTGCGCTGGTGCCGCTCAGCCTGTGGTTCGTGTTTTCGGTTGCCCGGCTGGCCGGCGGCGACTACGCCGCGGTCGAGCACTGGGTGTCGGCGCCCAGCGTGGCCGTGGTGCTGATCCTGTTTCTGGGTGCAACGCTGTATCACTCGTTGCTGGGCGTGCAAACCATCGTGGAAGACTATGTGGGCCATGAAGGCGCCCGCATTGCGGTGTTGTTGCTGTCCAAGTTCGTGCACCTTGCCGTGGCCGCTGCCACCATCTTTGCGGTTCTTAAAATCGCGCTGGCCTGAGGCCTGCTGCCCTAAAGAGATTGTTTATGTCTGCTTACGAAATTGTTCACCATGAGTACGACGCGGTCGTCGTCGGCGCCGGCGGCTCGGGCTTGCGCGCCACCCTGGGCATGGCCGAATCGGGCCTGAAAACGGCCAACATCACCAAGGTCTTTCCCACCCGGTCGCACACGGTGGCGGCGCAGGGCGGCATCTCCGCGGCGCTGGCCAACATGGGTAAGGACGACTGGCGCTGGCACTTTTACGACACCGTGAAGGGCTCCGACTGGCTGGGCGACCAGGACGCCATCCAGTACATGACCCGCGAGGCCATTCCCGCCGTCATCGAGCTGGAACACTACGGCGTGCCCTTCAGCCGCACGCCGGAAGGCACCATTTACCAGCGTCCGTTCGGTGGCATGACCACCGACTTCGGTAAAGGGCCGCCGGCGCAGCGCACCTGTGCGGCAGCCGACCGCACCGGTCACGCCATGTTGCACACGCTCTACCAGCAGAGCCTCAAGTGCAAAGCACAGTTCTACATCGAGTTTTTTGCGCTCGACCTGCTGATGGATGACCAGGGCCAGTGCTGCGGCGTGCTGGCGCTGGAAATGGCCACCGGCAAGATTCACCGCTTCCGCAGCCACATGACCATTCTGGCCACCGGCGGCTACGGCCGCGCCTACTTCTCGGCCACCTCGGCCCACACCTGCACCGGCGACGGCAACGCCATGGTGCAGCGCGCCGGCCTGCCGCTGCAGGACATGGAGTTCGTGCAGTTTCACCCCACCGGCATCTACGGCGCGGGCTGCCTGATCACCGAAGGCGCACGCGGCGAAGGCGGCTACCTCACCAACAAGGACGGCGAGCGCTTCATGGAGCGTTATGCGCCCAGCGTGAAAGACCTCGCGCCGCGCGACATGGTCAGCCGCTCGATGGCCACCGAGATTCGTGAAGGCCGCGGCGTGGGTGCAGAAGCCGACCACATTCACCTGCACCTTGAGCATCTGGGCCCCGAAGTGCTGCACAAGCGGCTGCCGGGCATCACCGAGTCGGCACAGATTTTCGCCGGCGTCGATGCCACCAAGGAGCCGATTCCCGTGGTGCCGACCGTGCACTACAACATGGGCGGCATCCCGGCCCTGTACACCGGCGAAGTCGTGACCCTGAAAGACGGCAATCCCGACAGCGTCGTGCCCGGTCTGATGGCCGTGGGCGAAGCCGCGTGCGTGTCGGTGCACGGCGCCAACCGCCTGGGTTCCAACTCGCTGCTCGATCTGGTGGTGTTCGGTCGTGCTGCGGCGATTCGGACCGCCGAGATCGTCAAGCCGGGTCAGGCCCACAAGCGCATTTCCAGCCGCTCTGAAGAAGCCTCGCTGGCGCGCCTCGACAAGCTGCGCAACGCCAAGGGCGGCACGCCCACCGCGTCGCTGCGACTCGACATGCAGAAAACCATGCAGAAGCATTGCGCGGTGTTCCGTGACGGACCGCTGATGCAGGAGGGCATTGCCAAGCTCAAGGGCATCATCGAAGGCTTCGATACCGATCTGCAGGTCACCGACCGCTCGCTGATCTGGAACACCGACCTGATGGAAACCCTGGAGCTGGACAACCTGCTCGGCCAGGCGCTGGTGACCATTGTGGGCGCCGAGAATCGTGCGGAGTCACGCGGTGCGCACGCCCGCGACGACCTGAAAGATCGCGACGACCAGCAGTGGCTCAAGCACACGGTGGCGTGGCGCAGCGACCGCAGTGAGGTCACGCTGGACTATCGCCCGGTGCACATGCAGCCGATGGACGCGGATGTGGATCACATTCCGCCCATGGCCCGCAAATACTGAGTCCATACTGATCGGTCGTCATCGACCGCTCTTTAATCCTTTATCGCTGATGGAGTAAGCCGCAATGGCCCAGTTCTCACTGCCCCAGAACTCGAAGATCGACAAATCGGCCGGCAAGCATTTTCCGGCGCCCAGCGGCGCCAGGAACGTGCAGACCTTCAAGGTCTATCGCTATGACCCCGACACCGGCGCCAATCCAAGGGTTGATGTCTACGACATCGACATGGACGCCTGTGGGCCGATGGTTCTCGATGCCCTGATCAAGATCAAGAACGAGACCGACGCCACCCTGACCTTCCGCCGCTCATGCCGCGAAGGCATCTGCGGGTCGTGCGCGATGAACATTGACGGCGGCAACACGCTGGCCTGCACCAAGCCCTGCAGTGAGGTGAAGGGCGACGTGTCCATCTATCCCTTGCCGCACCTGCCGGTGGTCAAGGATCTGGTGCCCGACCTGACGCACTTCTATGCCCAGTTGGCATCGATTGAGCCGTGGCTGAAGTCCGACACCGCAGCGCCCACCCGTGAGCGCCTGCAAAGCGAAGAAGACCGCGCCAAGCTCGACGGCCTGTACGAGTGCATTCTGTGCGCCTGCTGCTCGACCAGTTGCCCCAGCTACTGGTGGAACGGCGATCGCTACCTTGGCCCTGCGGTGCTCATGCAGGCCTACCGCTGGCTGGTGGACTCGCGCGACGAAGCCACCGGCGAACGCCTCGATGCGCTGGAAGATCCTTTCAAGCTCTATCGTTGCCACACCATCATGAACTGCGCCAAGACCTGCCCCAAAGGGCTGAACCCGCCCAAGGCGATTGCCGAAGTGAAGAAATTGATGGTCGAGCGCACGGTCTGAACACGGCGCGTCGCGATCCGGAAGGCGGCCCTCGCGGCCGCTTTTTTGCTTGATGGAGAAGGGCATGGATGCCGCAAGACTGACGTGGTTGCTGCGCCGCGGAATGAAGGAACTGGACGTCATGGCGACCCGCTACCACGCTGATCGCTATCCCCAGGCGCCCGCTGCCGAACGGCTGGCCTTTGAGCGCCTGCTGTCTGAGGTGGAAGACCCGGACATCTGGGCCTGGACGATGGGCTACGACCAGCCTCCCGAGGAGTACCACGATGTCATCCGGGAATTTCGAATCTTCCGTTGAGCTGGTGCTGCGCCCGTCGCGCAGCGCCCTGATGATGGCGCTGTGGGTGCATGCCCTGCCCGCCGCACTGCTGCCGTTCACAGGGCTTGCGCCCTCCTGGATGATGGGTCTGGCCGGGCTTATCGCCCTGTCGTGGATTGCCCTGCGGCACCACCCCGCGCTGGGGTTTGGCAAGCGTGCCATCACCCGTATCCGCTGGGAGGCCGAAGGCCAGTGGTTCATCTGGCGCGGCGGCAAGCGCATCGCCGCCGAGTTGCTCGACGACACCGTGGTGCATCCGCGCATGGTGGTGCTGCGCTTCAAGATCGACACGGGCAAGCGTGTCACCCGCCTGCTGACGGGCGACGAGACCACGCCAGGCAATTTTCGCCGCCTCAAGGCGCGTCTGACCCTGCCGCGGTAGTGTGACCGTCAAAAAGGGCCGCGCCTCGTGTTTCTGATTGACAAGATCATTCTGCTTGCGGCCATTCTGATTCTGGTCGGCATCGTTTCCAGCAAGCTGTCCGCGCGGATGGGTCTGCCGGTGCTGGTGCTGTTCCTGATCATCGGCATGTTGGCCGGCGACGGCGGCATTGGCGGCATCATCTTCAACAATGCCGACGCGGCGCACGCGCTCGGCACGCTGGCCTTGGCAATGATCCTGTACGACGGCGGGCTGCAGACGCCCATCGCGTCGATCAAGTCGGTGTGGAAGCCGTCGGCGCTGCTGGCCACGCTGGGCGTGCTGGTCACCGCGGCGATTGCCGGGTTCACCGCGTGCTGGGCGCTCGATCTGCCGCTGATGGAGGGGCTGCTGGTGGGCGCCATCGTCGGGTCTACAGACGCCGCCGCCGTGTTCTCGCTGCTGCGCAACGCCGGGATTCACGTCGCGCCGCGACTCAAGTCGACCCTGGAGATCGAAAGCGCTTCGAACGACCCGATGGCGATCTTCCTCACCGTCGGCCTGCTCGAAGTGCTGATGAACGATCTGCCCTTCGGCATCGGTCTGGTGCAGATGTTCGCCCTGCAAATGGGGGTGGGCGTGGCCGTGGGGCTGGCCGTGGGCTGGGTGGCGGTGCGGGTCATCAACCGCATTCACCTCCTGGCCACGGGCTTGTATCCGGTGCTGGTCGCCGCGTTCGGGCTGCTGGCCTTCGGGGTCGCGGCCAATCCGCAGGGCAGTGGCTTCCTGGCCGTGTTTGTGGCGGGCGTCTTTGTCGGCAACAGCCGGTTCGTTTTTCAGCGCAGCACCTTCCTGTTTCATGACGGACTCGCCTGGCTGGGGCAGATCACCATGTTCGTGGTGCTGGGCCTGTTGGTGCATCCGCCATCGCTGCTGGACGTCTGGCAGGAAGGGCTGATCATTTCATTCGTGCTGATCTTTGTTGCGCGGCCCCTGGCGGTATTGCCGATCCTGCTGCCCTTTGGCTTCAATGCCCGCGAGATCGCCCTGGTTTCGTGGGTGGGCCTGCGCGGTTCGGTGCCCATCATCCTGGCGATTTTTCCGCTGATCTTCGGCCTGTCGGGCGCGCCGCTGATCTTCAACGTGGTGTTCTTCGTGGTGTTGATCTCGGCCACGGTGCAAGGCTCCACCTTGCCCATCGTCGCCCGCAAGCTGGGTCTGGCCGCACCGCCGCCGCCGGTGCCGCCGGCCACGCTGGAGATCACCGCCTTGGGTGATGTCGATGCCGACATCGTGGAATACATACTCGGTGACACTTGCCGCGCCGCGGGTCGGCGGCTGTCGCAGATGGCGCTGCCCGACAGCACCGTGGTGGCCATGATCACCCGCCAGCAGACGGTCATACCGCCGCGCGGCTCTACCACGCTGGAGGCCGGAGATCACCTGTTCGTGGTGCTGCGACCCGAAACCCGGCCGTTCGTCGATCGCGTGTTTTCGTCGCACGTGGGCGAAGCCGTCGTGGCGATGTTGCCGGCGGCCGAACTGCGCCTGAAAGGCACGACCCGCATCGAAGACCTGCTGCGCTGTTACGGCATCGATCTGGCCATCGAAGGCGGGCTGACGCTGGATCAGGTGCTGCGCCGGCACCTGGGCGACGCGGCGGCAGTGGACGCCAGCGTCACCTTGAACGGCACCGTGATGCGCATCTGTGAAATGGTCGACCGCCGCATCGCGACGGTGGGATTGGAGCGGTCCACCGAGGGCGCCGGGGCCTTGGGCTGATGGAATGCCAGAATGTCGCCATGAAGCTCTATCACAACCCCCGCTGCTCGAAGTCGCGCCAGGCGCTGGCCCTGTTGGAAGCCCGTGGCCTGGCACCCGAGGTCATTCGCTATCTGGAGCAACCGCCCGATGCCGCAACCCTGGACGGCATCTGCAAGGCCCTGAATGCCGAGCCGGCGGCCCTGGTCCGGTTCAAGGACGACGCCGCCAGACAATTGGGCCTGAAGGCCGACGACGCGCGCCCCCGCGAGGCGTGGCTGGCGCTGCTGGCGGCCAACCCGGCGCTGATCGAGCGGCCGATTCTGGTGGTCGGCACGCGCGCGGTGGTCGGCCGTCCGCCGGAAGCCGTACTCTCCCTGATCTGATGTCTCTGGCCCCCGTGAGTCCCGCATGACGTCTCTGTTGATTGGCAAAGGTGACACCGCCCAGACCCTGCTGGCCCGCTACGCCAACCGCCACGGCTTGGTGGCCGGCGCGACCGGGACCGGCAAGACGGTGACCTTGCAGGTCATGGCCGAAGGCTTTTCGGCGCTGGGCGTGCCGGTGTTCTGCGCTGACGTGAAGGGCGATCTGTCGGGCCTGGCAGCGGCCGGCGCCGACAACCCCAAGCTGGCCGAACGCGCGGCCAAGGTGGGCGTGAGCGGCTACGCCCCCGCCGCGCAGCCGGTGATGTTCTGGGACGTGTTCGGCGAGCAGGGGCACCCGATACGCACCACCCTGTCCGAGATGGGGCCGCTGCTGCTGGCGCGCCTGCTGTCGCTGAGTGACGCCCAGTCGGGCGCGCTGGCGGTGGCCTTCAAGTACGCCGACGATCAGGGTCTGGCCCTGCTCGATCTCAAGGACCTGACGGCCCTGCTGCGGCATGTGGCGGCCCACAGCAAGGTCATCAGCGCTGAATACGGGCTGGTGAGCACGGCGTCGCTGGCGGCGATCCAGCGGGCGCTGCTGCAGCTTGAGCAAGAAGGCGGCGCCGCCCTGTTTGGTGAGCCCGCGCTCGAACTGGCCGACTTGATGCGCACCGACCTGTCGGGGCGCGGCATCGTCAACGTGCTGGCGGCCGACAAGCTGTTCATGCGGCCGCGGCTGTACGCGACGTTTCTGTTGTTCCTGCTGTCTGAGTTGTTCGAATCGCTGCCCGAAGTGGGCGATCTGGACCAACCGCGACTGGTGTTTTTCTTCGACGAGGCCCACCTGCTGTTCAAGGACGCCCCGAAGGCGCTGGTCGACAAGGTCGAGCAGGTGGTGCGCCTGATCCGCTCCAAGGGGGTGGGCGTGTACTTCGTCACCCAGAATCCTCTGGACCTGCCCGAAACGGTGCTGGGCCAGCTCGGCAACCGCGTGCAGCACGGCCTGCGCGCCTTCACGCCGCGCGACCAGAAGGCCGTGCGCGCGGCCGCCGAAACCTTCCGCGCCAATCCCGGCGTGGACGTGATCGAGGCCATCACCCAGATGGGCGTCGGCGAGGCGCTGGTGTCGACCTTGCAGGACAAGGGCATTCCCAGCCCGGTGGAGCGCGCCATGATCGCGCCGCCGCGCAGTCGGATGGGGCCGCTCAGCCCTGAAGAGCGCCGTGCGGTGATTCAGCGCAGCCCGGTGTTTGGCCGCTACGAGGCGCTGCTGGACCGCGAATCGGCGTACGAAATACTCGCCCGCCGCACCGCTGAGGCCGAGGCCAGGGCCGCCGAAGACGAGGTGGCGGCGGCGCGTGCCGAAGCGTGGAGCGCGCAAGCCCCCGGAGGTGCGGGCGGCGCCACGGCAAGGCCGCCGCGCGCCTCGCGCGCCCGGCCAAGGGCGCCGCAGTCGATGACCGAAAAGGCCTTGCAGTCGGCGGTGCGCAGCGCCGGCAGCGCCGTCGGGCGAGAAGTCGGCCGGCAGGTGCTGCGCGGGCTGTTAGGGTCGCTGCTCAAACGATGAGCCTCGAACGCGACCGTAGCCACGCGCAAATGATCGACGGCCTTGAACGGCTGTCGCTGTCTCTGCCGGATGAGGCCCTGCTGCAATTGCGGCAGTACCTCGACGAGCTGGAAAAGTGGAACGCCGCCTACAACCTCACGGCCGTGCGCGACCGCGCCGGCATGGTCACCCGCCATCTGCTCGACGCCCTGGCCATCGTGCCGCCGTTGCAGCCGCTGCTGGCGCATCCCGGCGCGCGACTGCTGGATGTGGGCAGCGGTGCGGGGTTGCCGGGCCTGGTGCTGGCCATCGTGGCGCCAACGCTGGAGGTGACCGTGCTCGACAGCAACGGCAAGAAGGCGCGCTTTCTGCGCCACGCGGCACGCACGCTGAAACTCGCCAACGTGACCGTGGCCGAGGCGCGTGTCGAGGCCTGGATGCCCCCGGCGCCCTACAGCCTGATCACCAGCCGCGCGTTCGCCGCGCTGGGTGAATTCTTCACCAGCACGGCGGCTTTGTTGGCCCCCGGTGGTCAATGGGTCGCGATGAAGGGCAAACTAGCCGACCGTGAGCTGGCCGACGTGCCCGCGAGCATCCACATCAGGGAGTCCATGCGTGTGCAGGTACCCGGCCTTGACGAGGTGCGGCACCTGATCTTCGCCATCCCCACATGAGCTACGTGATTGCTGTTGCCAACCAGAAAGGCGGGGTGGGAAAGACCACCACGGCGATCAACCTTGCCGCCTCGCTGGCGGCCACCAAGCGCCGCGTGTTGCTGGTGGATCTGGATGCCCAGGGCAACGCCACCATGGGCGTGGGGGTCGACAAGAACACGCTGCAGCGCAGCGCCCGCGACGTGCTGCTGGAACTGGCTGCGATACGCGACGTGATTCTGCAGGTGCAACGCTCGACGCTGTCGGTGCTGCCGGCCAATGCCGACATGACCGAGGCCGAGATCAAACTGCGTGACGTGCCCGCCGGCGACTTTGCCCTCAAGTCCGCACTGGCCGATGTGGCCGACGACTACGACTACGTGCTGCTCGACTGTCCGCCCGCCCTGTCCAAGCTCACCGTCAACGCCCTGGTCGCCGCCGACGGCGTGCTGATCCCCATGCAGTGCGAGTACTACGCGCTGGAGGGCCTGAGCGCGCTGATGGACACGGTCGGCAAGATCAAGCGCGTGATCAATCCCAATCTTGAAATCGAAGGTCTGCTGCGGACCATGTTCGACCCGCGCAACAACCTGTCGAACGATGTGTCGGCGCAGCTTGAAAGCCACTTCGGCGACAAGGTGTATCGCACTATCGTGCCGCGCAACGTGCGCCTTGCCGAAGCGCCCAGCCACGGCCTGCCGGTGATGCTTTACGACGCCCAGTCCACGGGCGCGCGGGCCTACCTTGCCCTGGCGGGCGAAGTCTTGCGGCGGCACGATCCGCGCGCGTCACGTAACCGTAAGGATGCAGCATGAGTCAGAAGAAGCGTGGCCTCGGACGCGGCCTGGGGTCGTTGTTGTCCGACGTGTCGGCACTGGGTTCGGCCAGCGAAACCGACATGGGTCTGGTCGACCTGGCCATCGGGCTGTTGCAGGCCGGTGCCCATCAGCCACGCAAGCATTTTGATGAAACCGGTCTGGCGGAACTGGCCGAGTCAATCCGCGCGCGGGGCATCGTTCAGCCGCTGATCGTCCGTCCGGTGTCGGCCGGTCGCTATGAAATCGTCGCCGGCGAGCGCCGTTACCGTGCGGCGCAGATCGTCGGGCTCAAAGTGGTTCCGGTGATCGTTCGCGAGATGGACGAGCGCGAGGCCATGGCGGTCGCGCTGGTCGAGAACATCCAGCGGGCCGACCTGAACCCCCTCGAAGAGTCGGCCGCGTTGCGCAAACTGATCGATGAGTGTGGGCTGACCCACGAGCAGTGCGCCCAGGCGGTAGGGCGCTCGCGCACCCAGGTCAGCAATCTGTTGCGCCTGGCCGAACTGGACCCGATGGTGCAGAACGCAGTGCGTGAAGGCCGGCTGAGTCTGGGGCATGCCAAGGTGCTGCTGGGTGCGCCCCTTGAGCGGCAGACCGAACTGGCCCACCACGCCATGCACCGGGAACTCACGGTTCGCCAGACCGAGGCGTTGTTGCGTGAAACCGCGCGCCCCAAGCCCGCGCCGCGCAGCGAAAGTCGTGCCGAACCCGAGCTTGAGCAGCGCCTGAGCAGCGCCGTGGGCCTGCCGGTGCGCATCCAGCCGGGGGCCAAAGGGCAGGGCAAGGTGCTGATCAGCTACCAGGACCCGGCCGAACTGAGACGTCTGCTGGGTCTGTTCGAAAGTTGAGTTGCGCCGCTGCGCTGTCGGTCCCCGTCATCGTTGCGGGAACGCCCGTCGCGCGGGGCTTTTCCCCCTGGGGCCAAAAATTATCGTTGCGAATCAGTGACCGTGCCGCTACAATCCGCCGCGTTTGCTGCAGTGCACATCATGAGAGAAGCCCATGAAAGTGGTTCTTCGATTGGCCGCACTGCAGGCTGCCAGCGCAATCATCCTGGGTTTGGGGTGGTGGTTCGCTAAAGATCAAATGCATGGTTTGGCCGCCCTGGTGGGTGGCGCCATCGCTGCAACATTGACGCTCTACGCAGGGGTGCAGACTTTTTCTCGTCCCGCGACCGATCCTCAGACGATCGCGCGTCAATTTGTGCGGGCGCAGCAAAAAAAATGGCTGTTGGCCGTCGTGCTCTTTGCACTGGCCTTGAAGGGATTGGCGGCATACGCATTGCCACTGATCCTTGCATTCGCGATTGGGGTCAGCTTTTACAAGCTGGCGCTGCTTTGGAACTGACTTGTGAGTTCACGTTATGGCAGGAGATAACACCGCTGCAGGGTATGTCACGCACCACCTTGAGCACCTCAAGGCGGGCAGCGAGAACGGTTTCATCCGTTTTGACACCTGGCACCTCGACACGCTGTTCTTCTCGACTGTGTTGGGGCTGTTGATGCTCACCGTGTTCCGCATTGTCGCGGTGCGTGCCACCAGCGGCGTGCCCGGCAAGCTGCAGTCGTTCGTCGAGGTGCTGGTTGGCTTCGTTGACGACTCGGTCAAGGGCAGCTTCCACGGCAATCGCGGGTTCGTCGCGCCGATGGCGCTCACCATCTTCGTCTGGGTGTTCCTCTGGAACGTCATGGACCTGATTCCGGTAGATCTGTTCCCCATCATTGGAGACAAGGTCTTCGGCCTTGATTACATGCGCGTTGTGCCCTCGGCCGACATGAGCGCCACCTTTGCCCTGTCGATTTCGGTGTTCATCCTGATTCTGATCTACAGCATCAAGGGCAAGGGCGTCGGTGGCTTCGCCAAGGAATACCTGACCCATCCGTTTGGCAAGAATCCGCTGCTGATCCCCGCCAACCTGATCATCAACACGGTTGAACTGCTCGCCAAGCCGCTGTCACTGGCCCTGCGACTGTTCGGCAACCTGTATGCCGGTGAATTGATCTTCATACTGATCGCGCTGCTCGGCATGACCTGGACAGGTTTCAACGTCATGAGTCTGGGCCTGTTCTTCGGGCAGCTCGTGGCAGGGTTTGGCTGGGCGGTCTTCCATATCCTGGTCGTCACGCTTCAGGCATTCATTTTCATGACGTTGACCATCGTGTACCTCGGCATGGCACACGAGCATCACTAAGCAGGCCCGCATTTTTTTCACCCACTCACTTCTTCTTTAGTACATACGGAGCACTTCGATGGAACTCATTGCCCAGATTCAGGCCAACACGGCGCTTACGGTTGGTCTCATCTTCGGCCTGGCAGCGCTTGGCACGGCCATCGGTTTCGGCCTGTTGGGCGGCAAGCTGCTGGAAGGCGTTGCGCGCCAGCCGGAACTCGCCAACAACCTGCAGACCAAGATGTTCATCGTCGCCGGCCTGTTGGACGCCGTCGCGATTATCGGCGTGGCCATGGGCCTGCTGATGATGTTCGCCAACCCGTTCCTCGCCGCCGTTCAGGGCTAAGAGGGGTTCGCCCCACCTTGCGCACGGCATTCCTGGTTTAAGCGGAGTTTTCGATGGGTATCAGCATTCCGTCCGTCCTCGGACAAATGATCGTCTTCCTGCTCTTCGTGATGTTCACGATGAAGTACGTCTGGCCGCCGATCATGAAAGCGATGGAAGAGCGCGAAGCCAAGATCCGCGATGGTCTGGCAGCCGCCGAGAAGGGCAAGGCAGCCCTTGCCGAAGCGTCTTCGAAGTCCGATGAAGAGCTGAAGGCCGCGCGGACCCAGGCGCAGGACATCATCGCTGCCGCCAACAAGCAGGCGACGCAGTTGGTCGAGAAGGCCAAGGGCGACGCAACCGCCGAGCAGCAGCGGATCATCGCCAGCGGTCACGCCGAAGTGGAGCAGATGGCCGCTCAGGCGCGCGATGCCTTGCGCAAACAGGTTGCGGACCTCGCGGTTTCGGGCGCCGAGCAGATCCTCAAGCGCGAGGTCGATGCCAAGGCGCATGCCGAGATTCTCGATCGCCTCGCCGCGCGCATTTAAGGATCGGTCCCGATGAGCTCACTGAGTCAAATCGCCCGACCGTACGCAAAGGCCGTGTTCCAACTGGCGCGGGAGCAGTCGACCGTGTCGGCTTGGTCCGACGGCTTGGCGCAGCTGGCCGAGCTGGTCGCAGATCCATCGATCGGATCGCTGCTGGGGCATCCGCGGGTCGAACCGGCGGTGCTGGTCGACGCGCTTGCCCCCGCACTCGGTGACGCGCTGGGTGAACAGGGCCGTAATTTTCTGGCGGTGTTGGCCGAGCAGGGCCGGCTGCCTGCGCTGCCGGACATCAAGCATCAGTTCGACGCCCTGCGTGCAGACGCGGAACGCACGGTGGCGGTGACCGTTACCACCGCCGAATCGGTCGACGCCGACCGGCAGGGCTCGTTCGCCTCGGTGATTGCCGAGCGGCTGGGCCGCAAGGTCAAGATCGACTGGGCCACCGACGACGCCCTGATCGGCGGCGCCATCATCCGCGCCGAAGATCTGGTGATCGACGGCTCGATCCGCGGCGAGCTTGAGCGGTTGCAGAAACAGATTGGGCAGTGAGCGAGTCACAAGCGACTTCTAGGTCGAGTCGGTCACAAGACCGGTTAACGACGCCAACGATATAGAGACGAACATGCAGCTGAATCCTTCAGAAATCAGCGACCTCATCAAGAGCCGCATTCAGAATTTTGAATCGGCCTCCGAGGCGCGCAACACCGGCACCGTGGTCTCCTTGCAGGACGGCATCGTCCGCATCCACGGTCTTTCAGATGCCCTGCAGGGTGAAATGCTGGAGTTTCCCGGCAACACCTTCGGCCTCGCCCTGAACCTTGAGCGTGACTCGGTCGGTGCGGTGGTGCTCGGTGACTACAAGCATCTGAAGGAAGGCGACACGGTCAAGACCACCGGCCGCATTCTGGAAGTGCCGGTTGGCCCCGAGCTGCTGGGCCGCGTGGTCAACGCCCTGGGCCAGCCGATTGACGGCAAGGGTGACCTGGGCGCTTCGGCCACCAGCCCGATCGAAAAGGTGGCGCCCGGCGTGATCTGGCGGCAGTCGGTCGACCAGCCCGTGCAGACCGGCTACAAGGCGGTCGACGCCATGGTGCCGGTCGGTCGCGGTCAGCGCGAGCTGATCATCGGCGACCGCCAGACCGGCAAGACCGCGATGGCCATCGACACCATCATCAATCAGAAGCATTCCGGCATTAAGTGCGTCTACGTCGCCATCGGCCAGAAGAACAGCTCGATCGCCGGCGTGGTGCGCAAGCTCGAAGAGCATGGCGCCATGGCCTACACCACGGTGGTGGCCGCCAGCGCCTCGGAAGCCCCGGCGCTGCAGTTCATCGCACCGTACTCCGGTTGCTCGATGGGTGAGTATTTCCGCGACAACGGGGAAGACGCGCTGATCATTTACGACGATTTGTCGAAGCAGGCTGTCGCCTATCGTCAGGTGTCGCTGCTGTTGAGGCGTCCGCCGGGTCGCGAAGCCTACCCCGGCGACGTGTTCTATCTCCACAGCCGTCTGCTGGAGCGTGCCGCACGCGTCAATGCCGACTACGTCGAGCAGTTCACCGGGGGCAAGGTGAAGGGCAAGACCGGTTCACTGACCGCCCTGCCGATCATCGAAACCCAGGCGGGCGACGTCTCTGCCTTCGTGCCGACCAACGTGATCTCGATCACCGACGGCCAGATCTTCCTCGAAACCGACCTGTTCAACGCCGGTATTCGCCCCGCCATGAACGCCGGCATCTCGGTGTCACGCGTGGGCGGTGCCGCGCAGACCAAGATCGTCAAGAAGCTGGGCGGTGGTGTGCGTCTTGCGCTCGCCCAGTACCGTGAACTGGCGGCCTTCGCCCAGTTTGCCTCCGACCTCGACGAGGCCACCCGCAAGCAGTTGGAACGTGGGCAGCGCGTCACCGAGTTGATGAAGCAGAAGCAGTACGCGCCGCTGACCGTCGCGCTGATGGGCGCGTCGCTCTACGCGGTGGAGAAGGGTTATCTCGACAAGGTGCCGGTTGAGAAGATTCAGCCGTGGGAAGAGGGCCTGCATCAGTTCCTGAGCAACAGCCACCAGGCGCTCATGGACAAGATCAACGTCAAGGGCGACTGGAACGAAGAGATCGAAGCGGGCCTGAAGTCGGCGATGGAAGCCTACGTCAAGCAGTCGGCCATCTGACCTCTTTAGTGCGGAGTGCGAGGCGACAGCAGGGTTTTAAAGCACTCTGAGTCTCACACTCCACCGCCCACGAATCATCAATCACGGATCAACGAATGGCAGGCGCAAAAGAAATCCGCGGCAAGATCAGCAGTGTGAAAAACACACAGAAGATCACGCGCGCGATGGAAAAAGTCGCCATGTCGAAAATGCGCAGGGCGCAGGATCGCATGGCGCAGGCGCGTCCCTACGCGACGCAGATTCGCAATACGCTGGGCCATCTTGCAGCGGCCAGCCGTGACGAACCTAATGCGTTCCTCACCGAGCGCCCGGTCAAGCGGGTGGCGTATCTGGTGGTCAGCACCGACCGCGGCCTGTGCGGCGGCCTCAATATCAACCTGTTCCGTTCGGTCATGCGGCTGGTCGGTGAGGCCCGCTCCGACGGCGCCGAAGTGCAGTTTGCCGTATTCGGGGGCAAGGGCGTTTCGTTCTTTCGCCGCGTCGGTGGCAAGGTGCTGGCGCAGGCCACGCAATTGGGGGACAAGCCGCAGCTGGACGACCTGCTGGGCGTGATCAAGGTGTTGGTCGATGCGTATCGCGAGGGCGAGGTCGACCGCATCGAGCTGGTCTCCACCGCGTTCGTCAACACCATGACGCAAAAGCCGCGCTCGCAGGTGCTGCTGCCGGTGCAGCCGGTCACCGACGATCTGCCGGATCACTGGGACTATCTGTACGAACCCACTGCGTCAGTGCTGATCGACAGCGTCATCACCCGTTACATCGAATCGCAGATTTACGGTGCGGTCATCGAGAACGTGGCCTGCGAAATGGCCGCGCGCATGGTCGCGATGAAGTCCGCCACCGAAAACGCCGGCGACATCATCTCCGGACTGCAGCTCGCCTACAACAAGGCGCGCCAGGCCAACATCACCAAGGAACTCGCCGAGATTGTCGGCGGTGCCGCGGCCATCAGCTGAGCAACGCAGACAAAAGTGTCGGTCGGGCCTCACCCCGGCATTCACGTCGGTCTGACGGCCGACTTACAGGACAAGACAGGAAAGCGACAACATGAGTACTGGAAAGATCGTTCAAATCATCGGCGCCGTGGTCGACGTTGAATTCCCACGCGACGCGGTTCCCGGCATCTATGACGCGCTGACGGTCGACGGCACCGAGCTGACGCTGGAAGTGCAGCAGCAGTTGGGCGACGGCGTCATTCGCGCCATCGCCATGGGCTCCTCCGACGGCCTCAAGCGTGGTCTGGTGTGCCAGAACACCGGCGCCGGCATTTCCGTGCCGGTGGGCGCCGCCACTCTGGGCCGCATCATGAACGTGCTCGGCGAGCCGCAGGACGAGCGCGGCCCGGTGAACAGCGAAACGCGCTGGACGATCCACCGCGATGCGCCGAGCTACGAAGACCAGTCCGGCTCCACCGAGCTGCTGGAAACCGGCATCAAGGTCATCGACCTGCTCTGCCCGTTCGCCAAGGGCGGCAAGGTCGGCCTGTTCGGCGGCGCCGGCGTGGGCAAGACGGTGAACATGCTCGAGCTGATCAACAACATCGCGCGCGAGCACAGCGGTCTGTCGGTGTTCGCCGGCGTCGGTGAGCGTACCCGCGAAGGCAACGACTTCTATCACGAGATGTCGGAAGCCGGCGTCATCAAGCTCGACAACCTGCCCGAATCGAAAGTGGCGATGGTTTATGGCCAGATGAACGAGCCGCCCGGCAACCGTCTGCGTGTGGCGCTGTCCGGCCTGACCATGGCCGAGTACTTCCGTGACGAAGGTCGCGACGTGCTGTTCTTCGTTGACAACATCTATCGCTACACCCTGGCCGGTACCGAAGTGTCGGCGCTGCTCGGCCGTATGCCCTCAGCCGTGGGCTACCAGCCGACCCTGGCTGAGGAAATGGGCGTGCTGCAGGAGCGCATCACCTCCACCAAGACCGGCTCGATCACCTCCATCCAGGCCGTGTACGTGCCCGCGGACGACTTGACCGACCCGTCACCGGCGACCACCTTCGCCCACTTGGATGCCACCGTGGTGCTGTCGCGTGACATTGCCGCGCTGGGCATCTACCCGGCCGTGGACCCGCTGGACTCGACCAGCCGCCAGCTGGACCCGAACGTCATCGGTGACGAGCACTACCAGACCGCCCGTGACGTGCAGGGCGTGCTGCAGCGCTACAAGGAACTGAAAGACATCATCGCCATTCTCGGCATGGACGAGCTGTCGGAAGACGACAAGAAGGCCGTGGCCCGTGCCCGCAAGATCCAGCGCTTCCTGTCGCAGCCGTTCTTCGTCGCCGAAGTGTTCACCGGCTCGCCCGGCAAGTACGTGTCGCTGAAGGAAACGATCCGTGGCTTCCAGGGCATCGTGGCCGGCGATTACGACCACATGCCGGAGCAGGCGTTCTACATGGTCGGCACCATCGACGAAGCCATCGAGAAAGCCCAGAAGATGAAGTGATGCCGTGATCGAGGATGGCGCGGCGTAGCCGTGCCGCTGCCATCACCCGTCACGCCCCCTTCATCATGAGATCGCCATGTCTGAACTGAAAGTCGAAATTGTCAGCGCCCAGGGGCACATCCACAGCGGTGTCGCCAAGGCGGTGTTCCTGCCCGGTGAACTCGGTGAGCTGGGCATCCTGCCGGGCCACACGCCGCTGCTGACCAAGCTCAAGCCGGGTGCGGTGCGCGTGCAGACTGCCCAGGGCGAGGAACTGCCGTTCTTCGTGGGCGGTGGCATCGCCGAAATCTTGCCAACCGGGGTCAACGTGCTGGCCGACAGCGCCTTGCGTGGCCAGGATGCAGACGCCGCCGCCGCACAGGCCGCAAAAGATGCCGCTGAAGCTGCGCTGGCCAATGCCAGCACCGAGATGGACATGGCCAAGGCGCAGCTCGAACTGGTCGAAGCGGCGGCCCGCCTCAAGTTCGTCGAGCAGTTGCGCAAGGGCAGATGAGCCAGCGTGTCGTCACTGCGCAGCACGGAAGAGGCCCGGTTCAAGGGCCTTTTTTGCGTTTGATCTTTCGCCACCCCGGTACACTTTTGCCATGAATCAAGCCATTTCCGTTGCGCCGCTGGATGTGGTCGTGCTGGCGGCGGGCAAGGGCACCCGCATGCGCTCGGCACACCCCAAGGTGCTGCAACCTCTGGGCGGCGAGCCGATGCTGGCGCACGTGCTGCGCGCGGTGGTAGCGCTCATGCCGCAGCAGGTGCATCTGGTGGTGGGCCACGGCCAGGCTGCGGTGCGCGCGTGGGCTGCTTTGCAGGGCGATATGACCGGTCCCGTGACCTGGGTGGAGCAGACCGAGCAACTCGGCACCGGCCACGCGGTCCGCCTTTCGGCGCAGGCCTGGACGCCGGGTTCGGTGATCCTGGTGGCCTACGGTGACGTGCCGTTGATCACCCCGGCCACACTGGCGTCGGCCGCCGAGGCGGCGCGCTCGCAGGTGGTGATCATCACCGCCAAAGTCGCCGAGCCCGGCGGCTACGGCCGTATCGTGCGCGACGCCTCGGGCCAGGTCAGTGCCATCGTCGAGCAGGCCGACGCCACGCCTGCGCAACAGGCCATCAAGGAAATCAACACCGGCGTCATCGCAGCACCCGGGGATTGGCTGGGCCCCTGGCTGGAAGCACTGAAAAATGACAATCCCAAGGGCGAGTATTACCTCACCGACGTGATCGCCATGGCGGTGGCCGATGGCCGTGCGGTTTCCGCGCTCTGTGCCGCCGATGCCGCCGAGCTTGAGGGGGTCAATGACCGTGTCCAATTGGCGCGTGCCGAGCGCCAACTGCAGTCGCGCCGCGCCACGGCCCTGATGCAGGCGGGCGTCACGCTGGCCGATCCCGCGCGCCTGGACGTGCGCGGCGGGGTGCAGGCCGGGCAGGACGTGAGCATCGACGTCGGCTGCATTCTCGAAGGCCGTGTGGTGCTGGGCAACAAGGTGCGTATCGGGCCGTACTGTCATCTTCGCGACGTTGAACTGGGTGACGGCGCGGTGGTCGAGTCGCATTCAGTGCTCGAAGGCGTGGTGACGGCAGCCAACGTGCATGTGGGTCCATTTGCACGTTTGCGGCCCGGCACCCGCCTGGCAACAGGGGCCAAGGTTGGAAATTTTGTCGAAACCAAGAAGGCCATCGTTGGCGCCGGCAGCAAAATCAATCACTTGAGTTATGTCGGCGACGCTGAGCTGGGCGCCGACGTCAACGTTGGCGCGGGCACCATCACCTGCAATTACGATGGCGTCAACAAGCACCTCACGCGCATTGGGGACCGCGCTTTCATCGGTTCCAACTCGGCCCTGGTGGCGCCGGTGGAGATCGGCGCTGATGCCACCATCGGCGCCGGCTCGGTCATCGCCAAGGCCGCACCCGCCGGGCAGCTCACGGTGTCGCGCAGCAGGCAGACCAGTCTGCCGGGCTGGCAGCGCCCGACCCCGCGAAAGCCATGAACGAGACGGTGTCTCCGAGCTGGCTGGGGCGTTTCGAGCGCTTCACCGCCATGGCCGGCGAGCCGCTGTTTACCGTGGGCAAGAGTGATGTCACCCCGTTGAGCGGCGCGCTGTTCTTGCTGTTGGTGGCCTTTGTGGTCTGGGGTGCGCAGCGCCTGGAGTCGACCCTGCAGCGGGCGGCAGACCGACGGCCCGGACTCGATCGATCAGCCTTCTTCGCGGCCTCGCGATTGCTCCGCTATGTGCTGTGGATCACTGGCGCCCTGGTGGCGCTGCACATGGTGGGCATCGATCTGTCGGCCATTGCGCTGCTGAGTGGCGCCATCGGCATCGGCATCGGGCTCGGCATGCAGGGGCTGTTCAACAACATCGTTTCCGGTTTCTTTCTGCTGGGCGAGAAATCATTGCGGATCGGTGACATCGTGTCGCTCGATTCGGGCATTGCCGGCACGGTACGCAACATCGGCCTGCGCCACACCCTGGTCGCCAACAACGACGGCGGCAGCGTGATGGTCCCGAACGCCGAGCTGGTGCTGAAGCCGGTCACGCACTGGACGCTGGATCACGCCAGTCGGCGGTTGCACGTGCCGTTCAGCGTGGGCCGCGGCGTGGCGCGAGAACACATTGGCAGCCTGGTGCTGGAGGCCGTCAAGGCGGTGCCGGAAACCCTCACCGGGCCGCGCTTTGCGCCGGACGTGTGGCTCACCGAGATGAGCCCCTTCGCGCTCGCCTTCGAGCTGGTGGTGTGGGTCAACCGTGATGGCGTGGAGCGCGCACCGTACATGCGCGCCCAGTACCTCGCCGTTATTGCCGACGTGCTTGCGGCACACGATATTCCGCCGCCATTGCCGGAACCGGCCTCGCATCTGCGCGGTGGCGCCGACGGCGCGCGACTGCCGCCGGTCTGATGCGGGGCTCCCTTGTTGCCGTCGTTCACCTTTAGGAATCGTCATGTGTGGAATTGTTGCCGCCATTGCCCAGCGTGAAGTGTTGCCGATCCTGGTCGAGGGGTTGAAGCGCCTGGAATATCGGGGCTACGACTCAGCCGGTGTCGCCGTGCTGGGCGCCCACGGCTTGTCACGGGTGCGGGCGGTGGGCAAGGTCGCCGCGCTGGAGCAGTCGCTGGCCGCGGGCGGCACCGAGGGCCGGGTGGGCATTGCCCATACCCGTTGGGCCACCCACGGCGCGCCGGCCGAACACAACGCCCATCCGCATCAGTCGCGCACGGTTGCCGTGGTGCACAACGGCATCATCGAGAATCACGCCAGGCTGCGTGCCGAGCTGAGTGGCAAGGGTTTCGTCTTTACCAGCGAGACCGACACCGAAGTCATCGTGCATCTGTTGCAGGCCGAGCGCGACGCCGGTGCCAATCTGCATGGGGCCCTGACGCGTGTCATCGCGCAGTTGGTCGGGGCCTTTGCCGTGGCGGTGGTGGACGAGCGCGACCCTGATGCCCTTTGGCTTGCCCGCAAGGGAAGCCCACTGGTGATCGGCGTGGGCATCGGTGAGCATTTTGCAGCCAGTGATGCGTTGGCACTGTTGCCGGTGACCAATCGCATGGTCTACCTCGACGAGGGCGATGTGGCGGTGCTGCGCACGGAGGGTTTTCAGGTCTGGGATGCCACCGGCGCGGCGGTGACGCGTGAAGAGAAGCGCTCCAGCCTTTCGGCCGACGCGGTCGACAAGGGCAGCTATCGGCACTTCATGGCCAAGGAGATCCACGAACAGCCGCAGGCGTTGATGCAGACCCTGCAGGGGCGGGTCGCCGAGGGTCGGGTGCTGGAGGCCTGCCTGGGTCCGAATGCCGACGCCCTGCTGTCGAAGATCGACGCCATTCACATTGCCGCCTGTGGCACTTCGGCGCACGCCGGACAGGTGGCGCGTTACGCCTTCGAGCAGATCGCGCACATTCCCTGTCAGGTCGAACTGGCCAGCGAGTTCCGCTATCGCGACCCGCTGGTGGCGCCCAACACCCTGTTCATCACCATCTCGCAAAGTGGCGAGACCGCCGACACGCTCGAAGCCCTGCGCCATGCGCGCAAGACCGGGCAACTGGCGGCGTCGCTGGTGATCTGCAACGCGCCAGAATCATCGCTGGTGCGCGAGTCCGACATTGCGCTCATGACCCACGCCGGGCCGGAGCGCAGCGTCGCGTCCACCAAGGCCTTCACCACACAATTGATGGCCCTGTCGCTGATCGTGCTGCTGATCGCGCGCCGCCGCGGCGCCATCGACGCCGCCAAAGAAGCCGAGCTGATTGCGGCCCTGCAAGCGGTGCCGGGTCAGATCGAGACCATCCTGTTGCAGGAAAACCGGCTGCGTGCCCACGCCGAGCGGCTGATGCTCAAGCCCAATGCGCTGTTCCTTGGACGGGGGGCTATGTGGCCGGTGGCGATGGAAGGCGCGCTCAAGCTCAAGGAAATCAGCTACATCCACGCCGAAGCCTATGCTGCCGGCGAACTGAAGCATGGCCCCCTGGCGCTGGTGGACGACCACATGCCGGTCATCGCCGTGGCGCCACAGGGCGAGCTGCTCGACAAGGTGAAATCCAACCTTCAGGAAGTCCGCGCACGCGGCGGCGAATTGCTGGTGTTCGCCGACGTTGACGCGCATTTCGAGAATGAACCGGGCGTGCACATCGTGCCGATGCCGCATGGCCATCCGTTCACCGATCCCATTGTCTACACCGTGCCGCTACAGTTGCTGGCCTATCACGTGGCGGTGCTCAAGGGCACCGACGTGGATCAGCCGCGTAATCTTGCGAAGAGCGTGACGGTGGAATGACCGGGCAGCCCCAGGTGCCGCCGCATGTAGGGCGTCAGGCCAATGTTGACCAGCGTGTCAATTTCGGAATGGCGATGGCCGTCGCAGCCTGATCGCCCTATCAATAGGTGTCAGTAACCGGTCTTGGCGCGGTCGCGGGTGGACGCGCGCGCCTGCAAACTTGTTGCGCCACATTGGTCACGGTCCGCCTGCAGCAGGGTTGTGTGGCGGCATGATGCGGTTTATTCTCCCAATCGCAACGAAGCCCGGGGGGGATTATGCGTCTGATGACTGGACTCAAGTTAGTGCCAAGCGCTTCGCGACATGGGGTGTACGATAGTGTCTACATTAAACATCCATCAGGTGCTGCTGTTGATGTTGCATGCTGCGGCGCACAATTAAAATCGCTGCGTTGACTTGGCAAAGCGTGCTGTTCAGGCATCGCTTTGAAAGTTTTCGCAGGCTCACGTTCAACCGACCCAGGATAATTTTCATGAAGTCTTTCCAACTGTCTTCAACTTCGAAAGCGCTCATCGCGCTGGGGCTCGTCGCCTCTGTGCCGACGCTGGCGAATGCACAGGAAACCCAGCGCTATTTCAGCGTGCTGGGCACCTACAGCACCACCGATGATGATCGCGGCCAGCGTTTGAACGAGCTGGGCCTGAATGCTGATGTCGATGAAGCCGTAGGCCTCGGCGTGTTGTACGGCTGGCAGTTCCCCAGCAACTGGGGCGTCGAAGCACAGCTTTTTTCCGAAACGATCGAAACCGACGTTCCCGGCATTACTGACTTCTATCGTCACGGTGTGACCGCTGACCTGACCTATTCGTTCGGCGACCGCACCGGCTTTACGCCGTTTGCACTGCTCGGCGTCGGTGGCAATTACAACGACGTGTCCCCGAACGAAGACAAGTTCGACTTCATGGCCAACGCGGGGCTCGGTTTCGTGACCGGCCCGGTGATCAAGTACGGCGATGTTCGCCTTCGTGCCGAAGCCCGCTATGTGTACGATACCTTTGAAAACGAGTACGGCGACATCCGCTACGGTCTGGGCATCGAAATCCCGCTGCTGAAAGCGCGCGAGCCGCTGCCGGAACCCGCGCCAGTCGAGCCGAAGGTGGTTGAAGTCCCGTCAGGTTTGCGTGATGACGACGGCGACGGCGTGATCAACGACCGTGACCAGTGCCCCGACACCCCCGCAGGTGAGCGTGTTGACGGCGTGGGCTGCCCGCTGGGCAATCTGATCCCGCTGAATGGCGTGACCTTCGAGTTCGACAAGACCCGTCTGCGTCCTGACGCCCAGACCATTCTCGACCTCGCCACGCTGGTGCTCAACAAGTACCCGGACATGCAGGTTGAAGTGGCGGGCCACACTGACAACCTTGGCGATGACGCCTACAACCAGCAGCTTTCTGAAGGTCGCGCCAATGCGGTTCGTGATTACTTCGTCTCCAAGGGCGTGAACAACCCGATCACTGCCCGTGGCTATGGTGAAGCTGAACCGATTTCCGACAACGACAGCGAAGAGGGTCGCGAGCGGAATCGTCGCGTTGAACTCCGCATTCTCAACTGACCTGATTTGCGATCTTGAGACAGCGCCCGGCCGGCCGAGCCGGGCGCCCCTGAACTGAACCGAGTGCTCACATGAAATTGAAATCCCTTTTATTGCCCGCCCTCGCGGCGATTTTCCTGGTCGGCTGCGAAGCCAATGGTGTCGATGCCGGCCTCGGCGGCGGCGGTGGTGGTGGTGGCGACATGAATCCCCCTCCCGGCAGCCTCGCCGATACCACCAACTGTGCAAGTGCGGTCAGCGGCCTCTGCGTACTGGGTGGCGAGAGCCATCCCGGCGGCATCGTCGACGTGCTGCTGGCGCCCGATGGCCCCCTGGGGCCGATTGCGGGCGCGATCGATGTTGACGCGCTGGCCAACACGCTGACTGTCCTGCTGACGAGCGACGACGGTACGCTGGCGGGTCTGGTCCGCGGTCTCACGGCGGACGGCCAAGTGACCGAAGCGTTGCTGTTGCTGTTGATCGGCGAAGACGGCCAAGGTCAGGGCGCAATTGCCGAAAGTCTGGTCAATCTGCTGCAGCCCAACGCAGAGGGCACCGGCCTTCTGGCGCTCATCGGCGATGCCGACGGCGCCGGGGTCGTGGGCTTTTTGCAGGCGTTGCTGCTGGGTGGCGAAGGCAACCCCGAGTGCCAGGCGCCGCTGGGCACGCTGTGCCTGATCGCCGGCGAGGGTGATCAGCAGGGCCTGATCGACATTCTGCTCACCTCGAGTGGGCTGGTCGGCAGCCTGAGTCAGAACCTGACGCAGCAAGAGCTCGACGATCTGGTTGCCACCTTGGGCAATCTGCTGGCCTCTGACGGGTCGCTGACGGGCCTGGTTCAGGGCCTGTTTGCCGAAGGTCACCTGATCGAAGGCCTTTCGGTGCTTTTGATGGGCACGGACGGTGAGGGCGGCCTGAGCCTGCTTGAAATCATTGAGGGCACGCTCAGCGGACTGGGCGGAACCGTGACTGATGTGCTTGGGTTCGTCCGCGGGCTGTTGACACCCTTTGCACCCGCAGAAGCGCCTTAACAAGGCGCGCCACGCAGCAGTTTGCGTGCTTAACTGCCCCCAACCGGCTCTCCGGTTGGGGGTTTTTTATTGCCTGGCATTGAAAATCCGCGAATGCCCCGCTCGCCACCTTTGATGGCGGATCGAGATCGAGGCCGCTCGCCGATTAACCCCACTCCCGGGATTGCGCCGTTGTCATCGGCGTGGTCCCAAGTATCTGAATCGAGTGGAGCCATGAACGCCCAAAAATGGTGGGTGGCGGTCGCAACATTTGCCTTGGTGACGGCTTGTGCGCAGACCGGTAGACAAGAGACGACACAACCTTCCGAGATCAAGGCTGAGTCGCCCTCGGCGCTGGCTGGGCCTGCCCCAGCCGTGAACGATGTCGAGGGCTGCCGCTGCACCGCGACGCCCGATGCTGTCGTCGCGGGCACAAGCGTGAAAGGACAGTCAAGTGTCACCATCGCGCGCCCCGTGAACCGGGCTGCGCTCGCCCAGCTCGCCAAGCGCCTGGCGATTGAAGATGCCGATGATCGGCGTGCCGTGCGCGCGCATGATTGGCTCGATGCGACGGTGCAATGCGTGATAGCGGTAGAAGGGCACACGCGGAAAAAGATGATGGATCGAATGCAGGTTCTGCCCCAGCCAGAACCACTCGATCGGCTTCATCCACCTCGGCATGATCAGGCTGCTGGTGTTCCGGTAGCGGCTGCTGTCCTGGAACGGCGCATGCGGCCGGTAGGAAAACCAGTACACCAGAAAAAAAGCGCCGATGAGATAGCCTGCCACCAGCACAATGGCGCCTTCCAGGCTTGCCATCCACGCCAGGAACGCGATTCGCCACCCCAGTGAAACGGCAACTTCGAGGCCGAAGACCGAGCGCTCGCGGATCGACATCCCACGCCAGTGGCTCACAAAAAGAAAGCTGTTCTGTGTCCACAGCATCTTCAGGCCGCCGGTAACGAATCCTGCGAGACCGTCTCCCATGCTGCTGACCACGTGGTCCGGATCCTTGCCCGCCTGATTCGTATAACGGTGATGCGTGAAATGCTCGATCTTGTGCGAGGCGTAGGGAATCATGATGATCGGGGCGACCAGGTATCCACACCCGTCGTTGAGCCATTGCAGATGGCGGTGTTTGCCATTGATGTTTCCGTGTGCGGCCTCGTGCAGGGGCGTGTACGACAGGTAGGTCAGAACCGCATAGATCGGAACCGCCGCCCATAGCGGCATCCAGCCGGCCGCGAACAGCCACAGGTTGGCAATGAACGCCACCAGCACAACGGCGACCAAGCAGACCGTGCCCCATGCCAGGGCGCCCATTTCTTCTTGTGCGGCGGCAATGGCCTCACGGTTCAAAGCCCCGAGTTCCTGGTTCATGTCAGCTTCCTCATCCCTTCTTTTTCGAGTTGGAGAGTCTAGGCACGGGCCGACTGAGCCAACAGGGCATTGGCGTCCTGGCTGAGTGCATTTCCGGCCACCGTCATTACGGTCTAGCGTGTGCGGGGGGCTGGGCCCACCACCAGCCGCTAGAATGCGTTGCTCAGGAGCGGCCATGTCATCAGCGGCAACCTTGCTTCACCCGGTGGTCATCAGTCAGGTGATGATCAATCTTGCGTCCCGCTACGGCGTCGACAGCGCAACCTGCCTGCTCGCCACCGGCATTGATGAAGCGGACCTCCGCGACGCCGATGCGCTGATTACCCGCGAACAGGAAATGCGACTGGTCGAAAACCTGATGCTGGCCCTGCCGCACGTCCCGGCCCTGGGTTTCGAATTGGGGCTCCAGTACAACGTCTCGACGTTCGGCATCTGGGGTTTTGCGCTGCGCAGCAGTCGCACGCTGCGCGAGGCCATGCAGCGTGCGGTCCGCTACCTGCCGCTCAGTACGGCTTACTGCCGGTTCAGCCTGGTCGACGACGCCCAAGGCTTCGGCTGGGTGGTCGACCCTGAACCTGTGCCTCGGCATCTTCGTCAGTTTCTGCTTGAGCGGGATACCGCGACGGGGATCAATCTTCTCAAGGAGCTCAGCTTGGCCGGAATCAGCGTGGAGGCCCTCGACTACACCTGCCCGGCGCCCGACTACGCCCCGCAGATCGCGGCACTGGCAGGCATCACCCCACGCTATGGCCGGCCCCGCAACGCCCTGATCCTGAGTCGCGCCGATGCGGAACGACGGCTGCCCATGTACGACGCGAATCTCGTGAGCTTGCTGGACGCGCAATGCCAGTCTCAACTCACGCTCAGACAGTCTTCAGACTTGACGGGGAAAGTCCGCCTCCAACTGCTGGGCTCGCTGGGTTTGGCGGCCTCGCTGGAGGAAGTGGCGCTTCAGCTGGCGATGTCGCCCCGCAGCCTGAGGCGCAAGCTTGAACGTGAGCACACGACGTTTCGGGGCGTCGTCGAAGACGAGCGCAAGCTGCTCGCCGAGCGATTGCTGCAGTCCACCACCATGAAGCTGGATGAAATGGCCCTTCAACTGGGCTATGCAGACACCGCCAGTTTTACCCGTGCATTTCGCCGCTGGTTTGGGCATTCGCCCGGCGAGTATCGAAGCCAGCGCCGGGGATGACGGCGGTCGAACAGAACAAGGGGGTGTCTCAAGCCCGCGCGCAGAACCCACGCAAACCCGAGGGTGGCGGCGACGTGTCAACGCGGCCCACCAGCCGCCTGTGCTGGCGGCATCGCGGGCAACAATCGATTGCACTGCCCGGCAATCGAGAAAAAAGTGCCCCCGCCGGGGCGCCCCAAGCGCGTACACTCCGCGCCCCATGCTCGCCCTTCAAAACCTCACGCTTCGCCGCCACAACCGCACCTTGATCGAGGGCGCGACCTGCACGGTCTATGCCGGGCAGCGTGTCGGCGTCATCGGCAAGAACGGCGTCGGCAAGTCCACACTGTTCGCCGCCATTCGCGGTGAGCTGGCGCCCGATCTTGGTCGCATCGACCTGTCAAAGAGCGTCATTCTGGCCAATGTGTCGCAAGACACGCCGGCGCTGGAGCAACCCGCGCTGGATTACGCGCTGGACGGTGACCTGGAACTGCGCGAGGTCGAGACCCGTCTGCGGGACCTGGAACAGCGCATCGAAAACCACGCCACCGAGGCCGACATCAACGCCCTGGTCGAGGCCCACGACCGCCTGACCACCATCGACGGCTATGGCGCCCGCGCCCGCGCAGCGCAGTTGTTGCACGGCCTGGGCTTTGTCCCCGACCAGCAGGAAAACCCGGTGGCCAGCTTTTCGGGAGGCTGGCGCATGCGTTTGAATCTGGCGCGCGCCCTGCTGCGGCGCTCCGACCTGCTGCTGCTCGACGAGCCGACCAACCACCTCGACATGGACGCCGCGCTGTGGCTGCAGGAAACCCTGGCCACGCACAGCGGCACGCTGATGCTGATCTCGCACGACCGCGAGTTTCTCGACGCGGTGTGTACGCACACCCTGCACCTGGAGCGCGAGCGCGCGACCTTGTACGTCGGCAACTATTCGCAGTTCGAGCGTCAGCGTGCCGAACGATTGACGCAACAGGCGCAGATGCACACCAAGCAGCAGGAAAAGGTTGCGCACCTGCAGTCCTTCATCCAGCGATTCAAGACCCACGCCAGCAAGGCGCGACAGGCCCAGAGTCGTATCAAGGCGCTGGAACGGATGGAAATGGTCGCCCCGGTGCTGGCCGAGAACGAGTTCGAGTTTCGCTTTCGGCGGCCCGAGAAAATCCCCAGCCCGGTCATCCACATCAGTGACGGGCAGGTGGGTTACGGCGACAAGGTGCTGCTCAGCAAGCTGCGCCTGTCGCTGGAACCCGGCGAGCGTGTCGCGCTGCTGGGCGCCAACGGCGCCGGCAAATCCACCCTGATGAAAAGCCTGGCCGGTACGCAGGATTTTCTGGGCGGACAAATCATCCGCTCGCCCGACTTGCGCGTCGGCTACTACGCCCAGCATCAACTCGAACAACTCGACCCGACGGCCAGCGCGTTTCTGCACCTGCGGCGACTCGACCCCAAGGCCAGCGAGCAGAACCTTCGCGATTATCTGGGGCGCTTCTCGTTTCATGGCGACCAGCAGCTGGGGCCCATCGAACCATTCTCGGGCGGCGAGAAGGCGCGCCTGGCGCTGGCCCTGGTGGCCTACCTGCGGCCCAATCTGCTGTTGCTCGATGAGCCCACCAACCACCTGGATCTGGAAATGCGCCAGGCGCTGGAAATGGCCATCAACGACTATCCCGGCGCGGTGTTGCTGGTCAGCCACGATCGTCATTTGGTGCAGAACGTCTGCGACACGCTGTGGCGCGTGGCCGACGGCACCTGCGAGGTGTTCGACGGCGATCTGGACGATTACGCCGTGTGGCTGCGCGAAGCCCGGCGCAAGGCGCAGCGCAGCTTCAAGAACAAAGCCGGCAGCTGAGCCATTGGCTGGCCCGCGTCTCGGGTAGGCTGCGGTTCCGTGCTGTCTTTTATCGTCCCCACGCCATGCCGCAATGAGCCCCGCTGAACACGCCGCCCTGACCCGCCTGGGCTGGAACGACACCCTGGCCGCGTCGATCCACGGCGCACCGCCGCAGGCCGTGCCGGTGCGGGTCATTGAACAGCACCGCAGCGAATACCGGGTCTGCGGCGCCGGCGGTGAGCATGCCGCCCGCACCCAGCCGTTGTTGCACCGACAGATGAGCCAGCAGGGTGATGGCATCGCCGTCGGCGACTGGGCGCTTTACGTGGACGATGGCCGTTGGTTGGTGCAGCGCCTGCCGCGCGCCAGCCTGCTGGAACGGGCGCGCGAAGACGGCCGGCGCCAGCGCCTCGTCGCCAATGTGAACACCGCGCTGCTGGTGATGGGTCTGGACGGCGACTACAAGCCCGAACGTCTCGCCCGCTATCAGCAGATGACCGAAGCCAGCGGCGTGCAGGTGGTCATCGCACTGACCAAGGCCGATCGCGTGGCCGATGCCGACGCGCAACGCAACGAGATTCAGCAACAGGCGGGCGCCGCCACGCCGGTCCTGCTCATGGATCCGCGCGCGGCCACCACGCACGCGCTGCTGGCGCCCTATCTGCAGCCCGGCCTGACGCTGGCGCTGCTCGGATCCTCGGGTGTCGGTAAGTCGACGCTGATGAACACCCTGCTCGGCACCGAGGTGCAGCGCACCGGCGAAACGCAGGCCACCGATGATCTGGGTCGCCACACCACCACGGCCCGCTCTCTGCGAATGCTGCCCGGCGGCGCCTGCCTGATCGACACCCCCGGCATGCGCGAGATCAAACTGGTCGAAGAGCAGGTGGCCGACGACTTCGCCGACGTCCGCGCCCTGACCGACGCCTGCCGTTTCAGCGACTGCCAGCATCAGAATGAGCCGGGCTGCGCGGTCATTGCAGCGGTCGGTTCCGAAAGGCTCGCGGCCTACCGCGACAGTCTCAAGCCCAGGGCCGGCAAGTTCAGGCGGGGCAAGGCAGCAGGCGGTGTGTAACGATGCATCACACTCCCCAAACTGCAAGGCCCATCGTGATCGACCCACGCGTCATGGACGAACTGCTGATCCTGGGCGCGCGCGCGGGCGCCCTGCTCACCGCGCGGAATGAAAAACTCGTGGTCGCCGAAACCTCGGCCGGCGGCCTGATCTCGGCGGCCTTGCTGGCCGTGCCGGGCGCTTCGCATTTCTATGTGGGCGGCGCCATCACCTACTCACGAGACTCGATCCGGGCGCTCGGCGGGCTCGACCTCAAAGACCTGCGCGCGCAAGGCATCCGTTCCAGCTCCGAGCCCTACGCCGCCCTGTTGGCACGCACCCTTCGTGAAAAGCATCCCGGCATCACCTGGGGCCTGTCAGAAACCGGCGCGGCCGGCCCTGCCGGCAACCCCTACGGCGACCCTGCCGGCCACACCTGCATGGCGGTGGATGGCCCGGTCTGCGCCGTACGGACCCTGCGCACCGGCCGATCCGACCGGTTTGCCAACATGCAGGCATTTGCCGCCGCCAGTCTGGCGCTGCTGGTCGAGACTTTGGAGGCTGCGCCCTCGGTGTGAGCCTTGCCGGCGCGCGCCGCCGATCGTCAGTCCCGCTCCAGCCACTGGATGACGCGCTCGGCGATCACCTGGTGACCCTCGGCGTTGGGGTGGATGGGATCGGCGCGCAGGCGGCGCTTGCCGTACACATAGGGCAGCACAGTGCGGTCGACAAAGGCGCCCGGCACGCCCGCAATGGCGGCGGCGTACAGCGGATGCACCTCCGAGCGCTGCGGCTCGGCCAGGCCCAGCACCAGAAAGCGTGCGCCGCGGCCGACGACGGTCTGGGCAATTTCGCGAACCTTGGCTTCGGTTTGCGACAAGGACTGGCGCCGCAGAAAGTCGTTGCCGCCCACCGTGGCAATGACCAGGGCAGGCTCGAACGCATCGAGCTGCGACTCCAGCATCGCCAGCACCTCGTCGGAGGTCGCGCCGTTGCGGGCACGATTGAACACGTTCAGGCCGGTCTCGCGGGCCACGATGGCTGGCCATGCCTGATCGCCCGGCAGGCGGTGGCCGGTGGTGATGGAGTCGCCGATGGCGAGCACCACCGCATCCGGCGGCAGCGGGATGTGCCCCTCCGGCTTGCCCGGCCCCTTGGCACAGGCAACCAGCAGCAGGACCAGCGGAAGGGAGAGGCGTAGCAACGGCGACATGGCGCGACGGGGTTCAGGTGTAGCCGTATTGTCGCGCCAGCGCGACGACCGCTGCATCGAGCGTCCGTGACCCGCCCTCCTGTTCGGCCTGCCACGGCGCCTCGGCCTGCAGGTTCGGCGGGGCGGCAATCGCCAGCGCCTGGTCGATGACCGGCGCCAGGGCGTCCATCTCCAGGCCGCCCGGGGCTTCGGGCGGCCCCCAGCCGGCAAACGGGCTGCCACGGATGGCCTGCATGGCGGCCAGCGCCTCGTCGCCGTCATCGAGGCCCAGCGCGGCGCAGAGCGTGCGCAGTGCGGTCAGCGGATCGCTTTCGAGGTCGTCCATGCGGAACCGCGTGCGCTGTGTCTCGGGCACCCATCGCTGCAGGTTGCGGTTGCAGCGCAGCCACGGAATCTGCGGTTCGATCAGCGCGGCGTCGGGCGACACGCGGTGGTCGCGATAGTCGGGCGGCACGTACAGCTGGCCGTGCAGCCACGGCGCCCAGACCGCACCGTGGGTCAGCGGGTGGCGCAGACACTGCACCACCCGTAGCCCCGGGGCCAGGCGCTGCCAGCGCAGCAATTCGTGCGGGCGCAGCGCCGCCTCGCCATCCGGGATGACCAGCATGCGCGGGGCCACCTCTTCGGTGAGTTCGGCCAGCAGCGCGGCGGTGGACGCTTCGCGGCCGGCTTCGAGCCAGTCCATGGCCCTGCGGATGCCGGCGCGATGCTGGCCCCCGCCGTGATGCTCGGCAATGAAGCGCAGCAGGCCGTCGAGCAGGGGTACCTGGCTGAGGTCGGCGAGGGTCAGCAAGCCGTCGACGGTGTCGGCAAGGCCCAGCTTCAGTTCAGGTGCGGCGGCGCACTGCGGGTGCGAGCCCAGCATCTGCGCCAGCAGCGAGCAGCCACTGAATGGTGCGCCGGCCAGCAGAATGACGCCGCTCACGTCCAGCCGCCCTCGCGCCCCAGCCACACTTCGCAGCCGCCACGCGGATTGTCGATGTAGCGCCAGTCACCACGATCCTGCTGCTGCACCACCGTGGGGCCGAACGGGTTGGCAGTGGCCACCAGCAAACCCTGCGGTATCGACGCCATGTTGCGAATGCCCCAGTTGAAGCGATTGCCGAAGCCATTGACCGTGACCGGTTCCCAGCGTTCGCCATCGGCACTGCTCCACAGCTCGGCGCCGCCGCGGCTGGTGGTCAGTGCATCGCGGCCCCAGCGGTCCATCAGCGCCAGCGCATCGGGTGGCCAAATTTTGAGTTGCAGCCAGGGCACGTTCTGGCCCCAGCTGAAGGTGCCGGCGTACAGACGGCCCGCGTGGCAGACCATGCGCCACACGTAGCCGTTGAAGAAGGTGTCGAAGCCGGCGCCGTACCCCGACAAGGGATAGCGCAGCCCATCGCCGGTGCGGCGGCCGTCGCCGACGATCAGCTCCCAGGAATCGTCCGGCCAGACCCGCAGCAGTTCAGCCGCCGCCGGGCCGATTCTCATCGCGCGGTGATAGCCGCCGCTCAACACCCCGGTGCCGACATACAGCGCGCCGTTGAACACGCACATCGAGACCCCGACCTCGTTGAAGATGCCGCGCCCCGCGCCGTGCTGCAGCACCCGCGTCCAGCGGTAGGGCAGGTCGCCGCCCGGCGTCTTCCACAGCTCGAAGCCGCTGACCGGATTCACCGTGCCGGCATAGAGATGGTCGTTGAACTCTTCCATCTCGAAGATGGTGACGTTGTCGGGGTTGCCAAAGCCCTCGTCGTTGGCGGGCCGCCACGGCGAGCGCTGTACGTCTTCGGTGGCGTAAATGGTCGAGTCGGAGCCGATGCTGTCGGAGATCAGCCGCGCGCCCTTGGACGAGCTGGTCGGCGTGGTGTGCACCCGGCCCTGAAACCGCTGCAAGGTGCGGAACGACCGCACCATGGGTGAAAACGGCGGTCGTGTCGTCGGCTCGAAGCTTAGGCCGTCGACGCTGCGTAGAACGTCGGGCGGCTCGGCAATCTGCGGCGCCCAGGTCGAAACATACAGGCAGGGCTTGTCGTCTGAGGCGCCCTGGAAGACGCCGATGCCGCGATAACCGATGTAACGCGGCACCATTCGGCTGCCGTTGGTGGCCATGACCATCGGGGCCTGATACACGCGGGTCCAGTGATCGGCCAGCGGATCAAGGCACCAGATTTCGGCCTGTCGTGGCAGGTCGTGAATGATGTCGGGGCTCTGCACCGGCCACGGTCGAATGTCGGGCCGCGCCAGGTTCCAGCGGTGCGCCTGGATCACCCCTCGCGTCGTGCCGACATACACCTTGCCCTCGAACACAGCCATGCTGTGCGCGTAGTGGTTGACGGTGTCGCCAAAGCCATTGGGCGCGGTCAGACGGAATTCTGACTCGTGCAACGCACGCGCGACCGCTGCGTCCATCAGGGCAGCCAGGACCAGACTTCAACCATGAAAAAGCGCCACAGCGCACGTGTGAAGACGTAAACGGCCGGATAGCGCGCGCCTTCGATCTTGGCCGAGCCGGTCATACCCGACTTGAGACGACCCTCCGGGTCACTGATCGTCAATTGCACCCGCACCACCTGACCGTAGGTGGCGGTGTCGGCGGCCGGGGCAATGGCAATCACCTCGCCGTCGAAGCTGGTGCCGGGATAGGCCCAGGCGCGGGCCCGCGCGGCGGCCCCTTCGCGAACCTCGCCGATGGCCGATTCCGGCACCTTGACTTCGGCCAGGCGGGTGCCGGTCTGCTCGATCTGGGCCAGCACCGCTCCGCGCTCCAGAAAGCTGCCTACCGCGAACTGCAGCGAGTCCGACAGCACCCGGCCACTGATCGGCGCGCGCAGGGTGGTCTGCTCCAGTTGCTCCTTGTGGAACACCAGCAGCGCCTCGGCACGCGCCATTTCGGCGCGGGTGGCGTCGAGCATCTCACCGCGCGCCGGGCTCTCAATCAGCGCCAGCGAGCGGCGGGCTTCTTCCAGCAGTTGTTCATCGACCTCGGCGGTGCCGCGTGCCCTTTCGTACTCGTCGACGCTGATGCCGCCTTCCTTGTACGCCTTGATCAGCCGCGACTCGGTGGCGCGCGAGAACCGGGCGCGACGCTCCAGCGTGGCGACCCGCCCCTTGGCGACTTCAATCTCTTCATTCTTGGCCCCTTTTTCCAGCAGTGCCAGATCGGCCTTGAGCTGCGCCAACGACGCTTCGCTGGCCGCCACCTTGGCCCGGCTTTCGGCATCGGACACGCGCGCCAGGGCTTGACCCTTCTCGACGGTTTCGCCCTCGCTGACCAGCACTTCGCGGACATCGCCGGCCACCAGTGCCCGCACATCGGCCCGGGCGCTGGGCAACACTTCGAAATCGCCGCTGGGTTCGTAGCGATACGGGAACAGGCACAGCAGCAACACCACCACAAAAAAGATGATCTGGTTGCGCGTGGGGCGCCAGTCGCGCAGTTCTTTCCACCATCCATTCCAGCCGAGTCCGCTGCGCGGCATCGGTGGCCGCCCGAGTTGCTTGTACATCATGACTCCCAGTCCCAGAACCACCAAAAGAAACCCGATGCCGCCCAAGAGCTGGGTCACAAGGGGCAGCGTGTAATGCGCCAGCAGCACCAGCACCAGCAGCAGAAAAAGATTGCTTGCGACAAACAGCGCCCGCAAGGCGGTGAATGACAGCGCACGCTGCTGGTGATGCCAGGGCCGGCGCTGGCCCAGCAGGGCGTAGAGCGACTGCAGCCGCAGATCGGTGATGCCCAGCCACTGCGAAACGAAGGCGTGGCCGTCGTAGCGCGCCAGCGGGTTGGCGCGCAGCACGATGGATGCGGCGACAAGGGCCAGCGGCAGGGTCAGTGCCTGGGCCAGCGCCGCGTTCTGCCGGCCGGCAATGACCCAGGCCGTGAGCATGAAGGTCAGCAGCGCAAGGCTGCCGACGACCGGCGCGGCCACCAGTTGCAGGCGCCCGGCGCGCGGCAGTTGCTCGGCGCGCCCGCCGGTGTCGACCCTGAGGTGCGGAAACGGCCACAGCTTCGGCGGCAGGCCGACGCCCACCTGCGCCCGGGTCAGGCGGCGTGCCAGGGCGGCGAGGCTGCTTTGCGAGATCAGGTGAATGGCGACAAGGGTCAGCGGCACCGACAGGCCGTAGTCGGCACTGACCAGATGGGCGAGCAGCCCGTCGCTGAAATCGGCGCGCCGCTGCCACACGGCGAACAGCATCGTGGCCAGCCACACCGACAGCAGCGCCGCCCGGCCGCGACCGTGCAGCGGCCAGGCGAAACAGCGGCCCAGCGCGACGAACAGCCCTGCGGGCAGGTGCCGGTCGGCGCGCCGCCCTGCGCCCACGTAGTAGCGCTGCACGCCGCCCACCAGGGCCGGGTGCGCCAGCGAGCCGGGCACCGAGGAGGGCAGGTTGAGACGCGCGGCCGCCGGCGACAGACCCGACGGACTGCGCCACGAGCCGGGCGGCGGCGGCACCGGCTCCAGGCGGCCGGCGAGCAGTGCATTGGCGGCGGCGAGTCGCATCGTCAGGCGGTGTGCGTCATCGACCGACACCGCGCACTGCCACAGCTCGGCCAGCGCCTGGCGGCGCGCCTGCGGGTCCCGGCTGCCGTTGAAGATGCGCGCCGCATCCGCGCGGTCCAGCCCCAGGTTGACGGGATCGAGCGCCGCACCGGCCGACCAGCAGAGGTAGGCCGTGTCAGGCTGGGGCAGGCGTCGCGTCATGCCATCGGTCTGCAGGTCAGAAGGGGATGGCGACGGGACGCACCAGCAGCCGGTTGAGCTGCTTGACGTCTTCCGGGCCGACCGACCCGGCCAGTTCCTTGAGTTCCAGCGCGTCCACCACCTGACCGTAGCGGCGACGCTGCAGTTCCACCTCGGCAAAGTAGCGGCGCTCGGTGGCGCTGAGCAGATCGGCGTTGGTGCGGGTGCCGGCGTCGAAGCCGATCTTGAATTCCGCCTCGGCGGCACGCGAGGCCGCCACCGCCTCCTGAAGCGCGAGAAGCTGGCTGCGACCCACGACCACCTTCCGGTAGCGGGTGGCGGCCAGCAGGCGGGCTTCGGTGCGCAGGCGCGACAGTTCAGCCTCGGCCTGGATCACGCGTGCTTCGTTGGCCGAGATGGCCGCACTGACGCTGCCGCCGGCAAAAATCGGAATCTGTGCCCGGGCGCCGATGCGCATGTCGCGTTGCTCACGCGCGCCCTCGATGCCGCCCGAGGCGTCGAGTTCGGTCGCGGCGCCAAAAAGATCCAGGGTGGGCCAGCGGCTGCGTTGCGCGCGCAACAGTTCATTGCGTGCCAGCGCCACTTCGAGTTCCTGCTGCAGCACCGGATAGCCGTTGACGCCGGCGCGCTCGATCCAGTACGCCTCATCCAGCGGCTGCGGCAGGATGAACGTGATGTCTTCGCTCAGCCCCTTGAGGCTGCGGGCGCTCCACTGTGAGGTGGCCCGCAGGCGGGCGACCGCGGAGGCCAGCTCAGACTCGGCGATGCTCTCCTGTACGGCGGCCAGCGACGCCGACGACTGCGCCTGGCTCTGGTCGGCACGGGTCAGCAGGCCCGCCTTGAGACGGCTGCCAACCTGGGTTTTCTGGCGCGACACCGCATTCACGCGCGCCTCGGCGGCGGCCTTCACCTCGACCGCCTCAAGCACGCGCAGGTATTGCGCCATCAGTTCCGAGGCCAGGGTCGAGCGGGCACGCTGCTCGGCCAGATCGGCCTGCACCTGTTTCAGCCGTGCCTGGTCCAGCGTGGCCCACAGTTCAGGGCGGACGATGGCCTGCTCGAAGCCGACGCCGTAGGCGTATCGGTCGAAGTCGTCTTCGCGATCAATGTCGCGGATGCCGAAAAAGTCACCCTGCACACGTTCGTCGATGTAGGCGGCCTCACCGAAGACGCCGACCTGCGGCAGCAGTTGCCCCTTGGCGGCGGCGCGCGCCCGCTCGGCGGCGGTGCTCAGCGCCACCGCTCCGGTCAACGCCGGGCTGATGCGCAGCGTCTGGTTGTACAGGTCGATCAGGTCGGGGACCGGGCGGGTGGACGCGTCGTCGCGCGCCACGCCGCCAGAGTCCTGTGCCCAGGCCGGGGGCATCGCGACGGCAAGGGTCAATAGCAGGCAGGGCAGACGCATGAGCTGGAAAGTAGGAGTCCTGGGTCAGTGATCGCCCGCCCGAACCGCGGTCCGGGCGGGCGCGGCATGTCAGTTGGCGAGTTGCGCCTTGAAGAACAGGGCAATGCCTTCGGAGGCGTTGTAGCGGTCGGTGTTGGGCCCGAGCAGGCGCGGCGCGTAGGCCTTGCCGCCCGGCCACTGGTGGCCCACCTTGTCGACGCCGCACCACTGCACGTCGGAACGGCAGCCGACGCGCTTCTGGCATTTCAGCCCGGCTTCTTCGCGCACCACGGTGGCTTCGGTCTCGCACCCATTGCGGCTGGCGAATTGATTGACCACGTTGGCCATGCTCTGCCGCAGGGTGCCGTCGAACACGCCGCCGTCCCAGGGGATGCGGTTGTCTTCACGGCCCTGAATGAACAGCGCGGCCACCGGCTTGGGCTGTTTGCACTGTTCAAACATCGGCCCGCCGGAGACCGGCGCGATGGCGGCGAAGGTGCCCGGCGCCTCGCAGACGATGCGGTGCAGCAGCATCGCGCCGTTGGAGAACCCGGTGCCAAACACCTTGTCGGCCGACAGCCCGAGCCGCTCGCGCTCGACGGCGACCAGGGCCTTGATGAACCCCACGTCGTCGATGTTGCGCTCGGCCGGCTTGCCGCAGCAGGTGCCCGCGTTCCAGCCGCGCCCGATGCCATCGGGATAGACCACCGCGAAGCCATGGCGGGTGGCGGTGGCGTTGAAGCCGCTCTGCTTGGCCATGATGGCCCCGTTGCCAAGCCCGCCGTGCAAGGCCACGACCAGGCCCTTGAGGTTGTCGCGATGCTGCGGCGGCACAAAGACTTCGTAGCTGCGGGTTTCGCCGCCGTGCGCCAGCGTCCGTTCGGTGAGCGTGGCGTCGTCGGCCTTGGCCGGCGGGGCCTGGCAGGCGGCCAGCAGCGCGGCGGCGATCAGCGGTAGCACTCTTTTCATTGCGGGACCCTCATGGAATCAACATTGGCTGCCCAGTTCATCAGGCTTTGGGTGACATGACCAGCGTGGGTCATCGGGAAGAAATGTCCGGCATCCTCGATCAATTCGTAGCGGCTGTGTGGCCACAGGCGATGCAGGGCCTCGCCCGTGGCCAGACAGCGGCTGTGATCGGCGTACATCAACAGGCAGGGCTGGGCGATGTGTCGCAGTTCGTCCAGCGTGGCGCCCGGCAGGTTGAAGCCGCTGCGGGCGTCGGTTTCGTCCAGCAACGCCAGCCACTGGCGGGCGCCCTTGAGCGCACCCCGCCCTTCGGCAAAGGGAATGACCGGGTCACCTGCCCGCGACAACCGACCCTCCACCCGGTGCCGTGCGGCCATCTCCAGAAAACGGACGCCGGCCTGGGTTTCCTGCGCCCAGTCGACGCGGGTGTCCGCCGCAATTTCGGTCTCGAACGGGGTGAACTGCGCAACATCACTCATGCGCATGGTGGGCTGGATGCGCAGGCTGCGTACGTCCAGCAAGGCCAGTCCGTTGACCCGCTGCGGCGCCTGCACGGCCGCCTCGATGCAGGCCGCGCCGCCGTAGCTGTGGCCGACCAGGCTGGCGTCGGCGATCTGTAGCGTGTCCATCAGGCCGAGCACCAGACGCCCCAGCGAGGCGCTGTCGTAGCCGCTGTCGGGACGCGCGCTGTAGCCGTGGCCGGGCAGGTCGAACAGGGTGACGGTGTAGTGCGCGCGCAGCTGCATGGCATGGGCAAACCAGAACGCGCGACTGGCGGCAAGGCCGTGGACCAGCACCAGGTTGGGGCCGCTGCCCATCTGCTGCCAGGCGATCCGCGTGCCGTTGACGTCTGCGTAGGCCACGGATTCAGGCGTTGATGAAGCGCTGCAGAAAGGTGGCGATCTGGCGCAGCGACAGGTCATCGACGTAGCGGCCATCCTGCATCAGCAACTGGTCGAACGGCACCTTGCGCAGGCCGAAGGTTTCTTCCAGGGCCACGGTGAGCTGAATGATGTCGATCGACTCGAAGCCCAGGTCGGCGAGCAGTCGGGTGTCGCCATTCATGGCGGCATCCGGTTCGGTGTCCCAGTCCTGGGTGAAGTCTTCGAGCAGGGTAATCAGCGGTTGGATCAGGGCATCAGCCGTGGTCATGAAAAAAGGTTCCGATGTTGAAAGGGTTCATTACAAATCTGCATTCGCCACTGGGCTGCGGGCCGGTGTTGATGATCACCGCCGGCCACGTTCAGAACAGGGGCGGGCGCTCGGCGAGGGTCATCTGGTCGTCGTTGCGCATCAGGGTATAGGTGTCGGGGCGCAGCGGTTGCAGCCGGCCTTCGGCCTTGCACTGCTCGAAGAACGCGAGCGTGGCCTCGACCTGGGCAAAGTCGACCTGCTTCTTGTGGGGCGCCAGATCGTACTGCCACCACGCCAGCGCCAGCAGGCGTTCGATGATTGCGTCGGAAAAGCGCATGCGGAGCACCTTGGCCGGGCTGCCCACGGCCATGGCGAAGGCCGGAATGTCGCGGGTCACCACGCTGCGGGCGCCCACGCAGGCGCCAATGCCGACGCGCACGCCGCGCTTCACGAAGCAGGCGGCGCCAATGTAGGCCTCATGATCGATCCAGGTGTCGTTGACCACGCCATCGACATACGACGGGCCAGCGTCGGCGTCCGGTGCCAGGCGGGCGAAGTCGGGCACCTGGTACATGCTCGGCAGGTGCTGCGGTCGGCCGAAGGCAAACGGGTGCGAACTGAACCAGTCCATCGGATGCTCGGGCGGGCCGATGATGGACGACTCGCCAATCTGCGTGTAACGCCCGAAATGCGTGCGGTAGGCCGCCGTGTGGCCACTGGCATTCCAGAAGCTGAAGGCGCCGACCGTGCAGTTTTTCAGGCGGTGCCCGAACAGCCAGGCCGGGCGCTCGAACACCAGCGACCCGGTCACCGCCGAGGTCTCGGCGAGGATCAGGCCGTGATCGGCAAGCCGCTGGGCGGCAATCGGCGTCGGCATGGCGATTCGGCGGTTATTCCATGTAGCCGAGCATCTGCAACTGCTCGATCATCTGCTTGCGTTCTTCGGCGTCCATTTCTTCGGTCGGCGCGCGCGAGGCCACCGGCCGCGTCTTGGCGCCCTGGCGCACCGGGTGCGCGGCCAGCCATTCGGGGTCGAAGAAGGGTTCAGACACCTTGCCTTCAAGGTCGGAGGGAATGGTCAGGCCCAGGCTGTGCAGCAGGGTGGGGCACACGTCGACGATCTGCTGCATGCCCACTTCACCGGCCGTAATGCCGTGGCCGTAGGCGAGAAAGATGCCGTCGGGATGGTGCGTGCCCACCGGAATGTCACGCTTGATCAGCGCCGGCTTGAGGTCGCGGATCGACACGAAGCCATGGTCGTGGAGCACCAGGGTGAGGTCGCAGGCTTCCTTCATGTGCGGGCCGGGGAACCACTCTTCGCGCTTGAGCACGTCGGCCACGAACTGCTTGCCCGATTCCGGGTGCTTGAGGGATTTCAGGTCGGCGATCAGCTTGTCGCGGAAGGTGTCGTAATCCTTGGCGTCGATGCCGGGATCGCCGGGCTTTTCGGCCACGCGGATGTGGATGCCGTTGGACGACGGGGTGCGGCAATACGCGGTGGTCTTCGACCAGTCGAGATTGGCAAAGTCGCTGGCCTCGCGACGCAGGGCCTGCTCGGAGCCATCGTTTTTTGCCCAGGTGAGATAGCCCAGATCGGCCAGAAAACTGTTGATGCGCAGCACGTCGGTGCTGGCGGTGAAGCCGTGGTCGGAGGCGAAAAACACCTGCGCCTCGGGGCCGGCCAGGGTGACCAGCCGCTCGATGTAGCCGTCGAGGTTGGCAAAGTACTCGCGGCAGACCTCGCGCATGGCCTTGTCGTGCCCTTCGCGATTTTCGGTGAGCAATTCCGGGTCCAGCCACGGCCAGGCCTGATGCTGGATCTTGTCGACGCCGTCGAACATCACCGCCATCAGGTCGGGCTTGTCGTTGGCCAGCACGTACTCGGCCACCTTGAACCACTGCTCTTCGCGCGGCAGGTGGTAGCGCACCCAGTTGGCGGTGTCTTCGGGCGACAGGGCTTCGAGCGCCTGCTTCTCGTTGTCGAAGTCCCAGGCCAGCTCCTTGGGCTTGAAGTCGGGCAGGTTCTGCTTGAGGCGCTCAAACAGCTCTCGGGGGTGGGTGTTGCGCCGCAAGTGCTTGGCCGGAATGAAGCCGGGAATGATGGCGCCATTGACGTCCGGCGGCGGCGCCGTCAGCGGAAAGTTGAGCGCCGCCACGGTCTTCTTCTTGCGGCTGGCGATGGACCAGATCATTTCGCTGTCGACGTCGCGGGCGTCATACAGGGTCCAGAACACTTCGCCGCCCTTGTCTTCGGCGCGGATGAAGTCGAACACGCCGTGTGCGCCGGGGTTCTTGCCGGTCATGATCGAGCACCACGCCGGCGGCGTCAGCGGGTTGGGCGTGGAGCGCAGCTTGGCGCGTACGCCGTTTTCCAGCACCTTTTTCATGAACGGCATGGTGATGCCTTCGCCCGGCAGGTCACGAACCATCTCGTTGAGAACGGTGAAGGTGCAGCCATCAAGGCCGATGAACAGTGTTGAGGTCATGAAAAGTCCCGGTATGTCGCGTTTTTGATCAAGGGTGGGCGGCCAGAGGCGCCGGCTGAAGGTGGCGGCACAAGGCCACCACCTCGGCGGGTCCCGGATACCGCAGTTCAATGTCGTGGCGCACGGCGTCGTGCGTCACCGTGGCGGTGGCCGGCGCATCGCCGTCGCCCAGATGGCTGACCACCCAGTCCTGCGGTCGGCCAGCAAAACCCAGGCCAGCGGACTTGGCAGCGGCCTCCTTGGCGCACCACAGGGCCACGGTGGCGCGGGTCAATGCCTCGCCCGTGAAGCGGGTCAGCAGGGCGTGCTCGCGCGGGTTCAGCCCGCCGGCAGCCAGCAGGGCGGGGTCCACGTGGTCCAGCCGCTGGTAGTCCAGGCCGCAGGCCGCGCCCGGCTCGCCGACCATGGCGACGGCGCCGCCCCGGCTGTGGCTGATGGAGACTGGCGGCAGCTTCAGCGCCGGGTGGCCGGGGGCATGGGCCACCGGGCGGGCATCGGCGCTGAGTTCAATGTCGGCCGAGGCCAGGGTCAGCTGGTGCTGATGAAAGGCCCATTCGCGCAGGGCGTCCTTGGCGGCAATGCGGCCCAGCAGCCATTCCTCACGGCGCGGGCCACGGTCGGGCAGCTGGTAGAACGGGTCGCGCTCGGCGTCGGTCAGCACCAGGTGCGCCAGCATGCGCTTCCAGATGCCCCCGCCCTCGTCGAGAAAGGCGTTGTCGAAGGCCAGCACGCGCCGCAATTCCGTGCGGGCGTCCACCGATTCGCGCAGCCAGGGTTCCGACAGAAACGCCGCCGAGGGCTGCAGGCGGAAATCGTAGAGCCGCTGCGGCACGTTGAAGACGCGGTCTTGCCAGCCTTCGACGCGCATCAGCAGGCGGCCTGCGGCGTCGATCAGGTCGAAGTCGCAGCGCAGCCGCTGCTCGCCCTCCAGGGCAATGTTCATGCGGCACAGCACCCGGGTGCCGGCGGCCGGCGGCGGGCTGAACACCCGGCACTGATCGACCTGGAACGGGAAGCAGTTGAAGCCCCAGCCAAATTGTTCCGACAGCCAATAGCCGGCCAACTGCCCGGCCGCATCGAGCAGGGCGGCGTCGAACTGGAAGCGCGGTGCCGGCACGCCGGCGAAATAGTCGTGGGTGGCCAGCACCTCAAGATCGGCCTCGATGCCCTTTTCGGACCAGCGGCGCAGGTGCTTCACGCCCTGCAGGCGCGGGCCGTGAAACATGCCGTTGCGATACAGCCGCGCATCCGGGTTGCGGCTGGCCGGGCGCCCGTCACCCGCGGTCCACGCCCGCGCGGGCGGTGCCGGTTCGTACTCGGCGGCGAAGTGCAGCAGCGCCTCGAACACCATCAGTCCGCCACCCGGCGCCTGCGGGTCAACGCCGTAAAGGCGGCCGCGCACGATGGGCGCAGTGGCGGGGCTGTCCTGGCGCTCCAGCACCAGGCGCAGCGCAAGATCGCCGCGGTCCAGCGACAGCCAGCGGCTGCCGCGCGACTGGTGAATGGCCACCAGCTTCAGGGTGTCGCGTCCCAGCAGCCGATGCGCGCCTTCGGCCAGCATTTCCATGCTGAAGGTGAAGGGCACCACGGCGATGGGCTGCACGCGGTCGTTGTGCAGGCTCGGGGCGCTGCCCAGGGTGTGATCGGCCAGGAACCGGTCGTGCGTGAGGCGCAGTGTGTGCTGCAGCACACACCGGTCGGCGCTGTGCTCGTCGATGCGGTCACCCAGCAGCGGGTAGGCCGCAGAGGCGGTGGCGGCGGGGGCCGATGGTGGCGGTTCGGCCGCCGGTGTGGCCGTTGCGCTGCCCGAGAACACGCCCAGCACCCGCGCCTGGGAGTCGAGAAACGACTGCATCAACGCGAAGTGGCTCTGCAGCGCCACGCTGCGCGGATCGGTCGGCGCGGGCGTCACCGGGGCGCTGGGTGCGGTGGCGGGCGTTGCATCGGGGGCCGCGGCGCTGGCGCTGGCGGGGATGGGCAGCGGCGGCACCGCCATGTGCTCGGGCCATTGCAGGCGCGGCATCATCAGGTTGAGGCGCGGCGCCACGGCATCGCTGGGCGCCGGCACGGCTGGTACATCGCGATGGGCGAACAGGCCGGCGGGCTGCATCGGCACCCCGGCGGCAAACAACTGGCCCAGCGTTTGGTGCAGTTGACCCAGCCCCGACTTGCGGCGGCTGTTGCTGGCCACCACCAGCGCGTCGGCCTTGTCCCGCAAGGTGTCACCGACAAACGAGGTGAGGTTGCCACTGGGGCCGACCTCGATGAACACCCGCACGCCGTCGTCGTAGAGGCGCTGCACGGTCTCGACGAAGCGCACCGGGTGGTCCCACTGATCGGCCACCAGGCCGCGAATGGCCTCGGCCTCGGCCGGGAACGGCGCCGCGCTGCAGGCGCTGTACAGCGTCGCTTCGCCGGGGCCGAAGTCCACCCGGCTGAAATAGTCCCGGTAGGCCTCGGCAATGGGCCTGAACAGGGCGGTGTGATAGGCGCGGCCAAACGGCAGTTCGGCGCAGATGGCGCTGTCATCGACCAGGCGCGCGCGCAAGGCGTCGAGGGCCGGCTTTTGCCCGAACACGACGACCTGATTGGGGCAGTTGTCCATGGCGACCACGTAGTCGGCCCCGGCCCCGGAAAACAGACGCGCGCGCGCGTCGGGCCTGAGGCCGCCGATGGTCAGCAGCACGCCCTCGGTGATGGCGCCGTCGGCCTCCAGCGTCTGGAACAGCTGATTCAGGTCGCGCACCGTGTCGGCCAGTTCGCTGCGGTCGCGGTAGCGACGCACCCTGGAGGCGGTGAGCGCGGTGTTTTCACCCGTGGAATGGCCGAGCATCGCATCGGCACGCAGGCCGACGGCACGCAGCACATCGAACAGCGCCAGGCTGGCGGCGAACACCGATTCGGAGGCAATGTCCATCTCGAACAGGCGGGCATCCAGTTCGGCGCGCTGCGCATCGCTCAGGGTGGTCGGCGGCGGGAACAGCACGGGCATGCGGCTGGGGCGCTGACCGGGAACGGTCGTGCCTTCGAGAAAATCGAACCACTCGCGCGCCTGCGGAAACTGCACGCACACATCGGCCAGCATGTTGGGGTATTGCGCGCCCTCGCCCGGGAACAGCATGCACACCTTGCCGGGCGCGGCGCCAAAGCCGTAGAACAGCCCGCCGCGGGTCTTGAACGGCGCCGGCGCGTCGGCGGCCAGCTTCGCCTGGGCCTGCTCCAGCTTTTTGGCCAGATCGTCGAGGTCACTGGCCACCAGCGCCAGCCGGTGCGCGCCCTGGGCCTCGGCGGCGGTGGCGGCCGCGACGGCGGCAAGCGCCGGGGCCGGTTTGAGCGCCAGGCGGGCGTGCAAGGCGGCGATGCGGGCCCGCAGCGATGGCAGGTCGACCGCCGCGATCATCACCAGTTCGCCGCTGCTGGGTGCGTGCAGCACCGGCACGCGCACCGCGCGGCCTCTGGGGCGGTGTTCTTCAAGCACCACGTGGGCATTGATGCCGCCGAAACCGAAGGCGTTGACCCCGGCGCGGCGCGGCTGGCGCGGGTCGTGTACCCAGGGGCGCGCCTGGTTGTTGATGTAGAACGGGGTGTTTTCCAGCGCCAGCGCCGGATGCGGTGTGTCGCAGAGCATCGGCGGCAGCACCTTGTGGTGCAGGGCCAGGCTGGTCTTGATCAGGCTGGCGGCGCCGGAGGCGGGAATGGCGTGGCTGATCTGGCTCTTCACCGAGCCCAGCGCCACGCCGGGCAGGCCGCGTCGCGGCCCGAACACCTGGGTCAGTGACTGGATCTCGGTGCGGTCGCCCAGCGGAATGCCGGTGGCGTGGGCTTCGATCAGGCCGATGCTGTCGGGGTGAATGCCGCTGCCTTCGTAGGCGCGGCGCAGCGCCACCACCTGGCCTTCCATGCGCGGCGCGAACAGGCCCTTGGCCTTGCCGTCGCTGCCCACGCCGATGCCCTTGATGACGGCGTAGATGCGGTCGCCGTCGCGCTCGGCATCGTCAAGGCGCTTGAGCACCACGATGCCGCAGCCCTCGCCCAGCAGGGTGCCGGTGCCGGCAGCGTCGAACGGACGGATGCGCTCGCGTGACAGGGCGTTGATCTGCGAAAAGATCATGTAGCTGTGCGGCGGCGTCTGGGCATGCACGCCGCCCGAGAGCATCAGGTCGCAGCGGCCCAGTTGCAGCTCGCGGCAGGCCTGTTCCAGCGCCACCAGCGACGAGGCGCAGGCGGCATCGACGATGCAGTTGGGCCCCATCAAATCGAGCCGGTTGGCGATGACGCCGGTGGTGACGTTGGGAATCAGCCCCGGCAACATTTCCGGGTTGAAGGGCGGCAGTTGGGCGCGCAGGCCTTCGCGCAGCGCCTCCAACTCTTTGTCGCTGAAATCGGGCCGAACCTTGGCGACGATGTCGACCATTTGGTCGATCTCGTTGCCATGGGCAATCAGGTTGGCGGCGCCGCGATTGGTGTTGTTGCCGCGTCCGAGAATGATGCCGGCGCGCTCGTGATTGAACGGCTTGTCGAGATAACCGCTGTCTTTCAGCGCGTCGCGTGACTGCTTGAGCGCCAGAAAGTGATCGGGCTCGCGGCCGTCCACGGTGTTGGGCATGACGCCGAATTCGCGCGGGTCGAATTCCGCCAGCTCGTGCAGCCAGCCGCCCTGCGCGGTGTAGACCCGGTTACCCGCCTTGCCCTGGGCGTCGAGTACGCCGCGCGACCAGGCCTCGGGCGCCTCGGTGACGCAATAGCGCTTGTCGAGAATGTTCTGCCAGTAAGCCCGCACATCACGGGCACCGGCATAGACGCCGGACATGCCGACGATGGCAATGTCGAGCGGTTCAGACACCGGGTTTGGCCTTGTCGGCAAGCCGGTTGAGCGCGGCACTCATGTGCCCTTCGCAGCGCTCCATGGCCACCAGCACCCGACCCTGTGCATCGGTGATCCACGCGTCATAGCGCACCGATTGCGGCTGATCGTCGGGCAGCATGCGCATGGCCAGCTTGAGCGGGCCGCTGCGATCGCCGCCGGCGTAGCGGGTGACGCGGCCGAACGCCGAGGGCAGGGCGGTCATGTCGTGATGCACCCGCGACCAGACGATGGCCAGTTGCGGCGGCAGATCAAGCAGACCGGGGTCGAACAGCCAGCGGCCGTCGCGGTCGAGCCAGCGCTGCACGTTGGCGCCCTGCACCGCAGCGTCGACGCCCTGCAGCGACACGCCGTCGATGCGCGTGATCAGCTGGAAGCGCGGACCGTGGAACAGGTAATGGCCGTAGGCGTCGTCCACGTTGACCGGCTGGGCGTCGGTGACCGCCGCCAGATTGATGACCGGTGCGTTTGCAAGCCGCTCCACCAGACACACGGTGGCGCGATAGCAGGGGCGCTTCTGGGCGGGATCGACCATTTCAACGGTGATCGACTGGGTGCCGGCGTCGGAGTGCGACGAGGCGCGGGCGCGGAGTTGAATCAAGCGCTCGCCATCGGCCTCCAGCGAGATGCCGTTGAACTGGCGCAGGTCGCGCAGCTCGCTCACCTGCCAGCCCGGCCAGGCGGCGGCGGCAAACTGCGCCATCCATTCGGCGGCACCCGCCGCGGGCAGCACCAGCTTGCCGTCGATACGGTGATCGAGCAGGTAAGGGTCGCTGTCGGCGGTGAAGCGGTGGTCCAGCGTCATGGCGCCGCCCGGCCCCATGCGCGGTGCGTGGGTGATGAGGGTCAGGTGCGGGGTGCGGTCGCCATCGACCGATGCGGCTGCGGGGGACATTGCGGCGGCGCTCCAGGTGCCGCGACCGACCACCAGTTCGACATCGTCGCGGGCGCCCCAGCGCAGTTCTTCGCTGAAGTAACGGCGGCCGGCGGCCACCGGAATCGGCTCGATGCCCTGTGCGCGGAAGGCCGCCTTGACGGCCTCGCTGGCCATGCCGGCGTCCCAGGGGCCCCAGTTGATGGCCATGACCCGCGTGTCGGGCCAGCGGCGGTGCAGCTGCCAGGCCAGACGGTTGAGGGTTTCGTTGGCGGCGGCATAGTCCGACTGGCCGCGGTTGCCGAAGCGCCCGGCGACCGAGGTGAAGAAGCACAGCAGCTTCAGGCTGGCCGGTTGCAGGGTGCGGGCGAACACCCGCGCCGCGTCGAGCTTGGTGCCCAATACGCGGCGGAACGAGTCGGCCTGCTTGTCGGTGATGAGCTTGTCTTCGATGACGCCGGCGCCATGAATCACCGCGTCGATACGACCGTGGCGTTCATAGAGCCCGGCCAGCAGCGCGTTCAGCGCGGGCTCGTCGCGAACGTCACAGGGCTGATAGTCGACCTGGCAGCCGGCGGCCCGCAGTCGGGCGAGGTTGGCGCGGATTTCGCGGTCGGCCTGGATGCGGGCGATGCCGCGATCAATTTCCGCCGGTTTGGCGGCCACGCCGCGCGCCCTGGCCTCATCCAGCAAATGCGCGCGCAACTGGGCGACGGTTTGCAGACCGGCCAGCGCGGCCGGCTCGGACTCGGGTTCAGCGCTGCGGCCCAGCAGCACCAGACGCATGCCCGGCACCGCCATTTCTTCCAGCAACTCGGCGGTGATGCCGCGTGCGCCGCCGGTGGCCAGCACCACCCAGTCGGCGTCGGGCGTCAGCGCCGAGTGCGCCTGATCCACGGCCTGATTCACTGTCTGATCTACGGCCTGCTCGACGACGCGGGCGGCATAGCGTTCGCGGCCCACATAGCCGATCTCGGGTGCAGTGTCGTCGCTCAGCAATTCATCACACAGGGCCGCGACCATCTCGCCATCACTCTGGCCGTTGAAGTCCACGGCGCGCATCACGGCAGCCGGGTACTCATGTCGCAGGCAGTTGAGCATGCCGTTGAGACCGCCGGCCAACAGCGGGCCGTCGCCCACGCTGGCGCGACCGAAGCTGCCGCCAAGCCGGGAGGCGGCCAGCAGGCGAATCTCGGCGAGATCATCGCCCAGCGCCTGGGCCAGATGCAGCATCGACAGCAGGTGGCGTTCGCTGCCGGCCTGCCAGTCTGCGGCGTCATCGCCCATGCCGGCGTCGAGTCCGCTGAGGTGCAGCACGGCGCAGATGGGGCCGTGCAGACGCTGGGCGGCGTGCACCGCCGTGGTCAGGCCTTCGGCATCACTTTCGTTCACCGCCAGCGGCTGCAAGCCTTCAGCCCGCAGGCGCGCGATCAGCGCATCGGCGATGGTGTCGGGCGCGGCGAAGATCAGCGCGGTGCCGGTGATGCGCACGCGTCGCGACGGCAGTGGCGCCGCCGTGGCACGCACCACGTAGCGGGGCACCGAGGCGGGTGCGGCGGCGAGCGCCACGGTCGGGGCCGCCGCAACCGGGGTCTCCGGCGCGACCGTGTGGGTCGGCGGCTGCAGGGCCGTCAGTGCATCCAGAATGCTGGCGAGACTGCGCGCCTGGGTAAAGCGCTCCATGGTTTCGTTGATCTGCGCGGCCATGTCGGCGGGAAGTGCCTTCTGCAGCGCGCCGATGATCTCGACGCGCTTGATCGAGTCGACCCCCAGATCGGCTTCAAGGTCGGCATCCAGCGCCAGCATGTCTTGCGGGTAGCCGGTGCGGTCGGCGACCAGCTCAAGCAGGGTCGATGTGAGGCGGTCGGTCGATGGCGCGGTGGACGGTGCGATTGCGGGGGCCGGCGAGGGTGTCGGCGTTGCGCCGGGGGCAGCGGCCGGCACCATGCCGTTCAGCGCCGAGACAATGGCGCTGAGGCTGCGCGCCTGGGTAAAGCGCTCCATGGTTTCGTTGATCTGCGCGGCCATGTCGGCGGGCAGCGCCTTCTGCAGCGCGCCGATGATCTCGACGCGCTTGATCGAGTCGACCCCCAGATCGGCTTCCAGGTCGGCATCCAGCGCCAGCATGTCCTGCGGGTAGCCGGTGCGGTCGGCGACCAGCTCAAGCAGGGTCGATGTGAGGCGGTCGGTCGATGGCGCGGTGGACGGTGCGATTGCGGGGGCCGGCGAGGGCGTTGGCGTTGCGCCGGGGGCAGCGGCCGGCACCATGCCGTTCAGCGCCGAGACAATGGCGCTGAGGCTGCGCGCCTGGGTAAAGCGCTCCATGGTTTCGTTGATCTGCGCGGCCATGTCGGCGGGCAGCG